>Ga0315338_1001348_pt1 | contig 31704 bp, 31 predicted proteins | sample ASW8metaG_FD_204518 | JGI IMG/M metagenome (GOLD analysis project Ga0315338, IMG submission 204518) | Ammonia-oxidizing marine archaeal communities from Monterey Bay, California, United States - ASW #8 | ecosystem: Environmental > Aquatic > Marine > Coastal | place: USA: California | collected... | reverse complement strand
TCAGCACGGCCCTCCAGACCCTTGACATCTCCCGGCAGCGGTTCGGGGTCGGTGCGCGCTTTGCGAATTTTTTGCGTGATGGTATCGGCGTCATCTGTGAGGTTGATACGTGAATATTCAGATTCATCTGATTTTGACATTTTCTTGCTGCCGTCACGCAAAGACATAACACGCATGCCCGGGCCGACAATCACCGGTTCGGGAAGTGGGAAAAAATCCGGCGCAGAAAAATCAACATTGAACTTTTGTGCAATATCCCGCGTTAGCTCGAGATGCTGTTTCTGATCTTCACCCACCGGTACATGGGTTGCGCGATAGGCGAGAATATCTGCCGCCATAAGGTTCGGATAGATGAACAATCCAACGCTGGAATTTTCGCGGTGCTTACCAGCCTTCTCCTTGAATTGTGTCATACGGTTCAGCCAGCCCATGCGCGCGACGCAAGAGAACACCCAGGCAAGTTCAGCATGCGCCGTGACCTGACTTTGATTAAAGAGAATCGAACGTTTCGGATCGACACCCGCAGCGATATAGGCTGCAGTGACTTCCCGTGTTGCCTCGGCAAGTTTGTTTGGGTCCTGCGCACCGGTAATAGCGTGCAGATCGACGACACAATAAATGCAGGGCATTTTATCCTGTATACTTACCCAGTTACGCAGCGCACCCAAATAATTACCAAGATGCAGTGTATTCGTTGGCTGCATGCCAGAAAATACAAGTGGCTCGTGGTCGCCGGAGACAGGATTGAATTCGATCATGGCAATGTATCGGTGTTGTGCGCCGCATGGCTTATGGCTGAGCGTTACGGCTAACTCAAGGGTGCTAGACTATCACGCTAACGTTACTTATTCCTCCAGAGCTTCGACTAGCCGTTTTTCGATTTCTTTTAGACGTTCGGGGCGGGTTACTTTGTGGCCGAAACCATCGCGGACATAGAAGACATCGACCGCAAGCTCACCATAGGTCGTGACAATAGCCGCCGAAATGCCAAGACCCATATCCGATAAGATTCGGGTTATCTCATAAAGAAGGCCAATCTTGTCAGCGCTTTCAACTTCAATAACAGACGACATACCTGAGGCCTCATTGTCAAAATTGACTTTGAGCGAGACATCGAACGCGGCTTGTCGCTTACCGGGCACACGCTCGGCAAGAATGGAGTGAGGTAGAATTTTTCCGGCGAGTGTCTTGAGGATTGTTTGCCGTAATCGCTCAATTCGACCCTGATCAACGAACGCCCCAGCACCTAGATCCCGCACACGGAACACATCAAGAGCATGGCCATCCGAAGTTGTGAATATCTTGGCGGCAACAATAGAATAACCCGAAAGCGAAAACGCACCTGCAAGACGTGCGAACAGGCCTGGATGATCGCCCGTATACAACACGAATTCGGTAATGCCGGGGAGCGCATCAATGCGCGTACCAAGCGCAAGCTGTTCTTCGCTAGCTTCTGCCTGCGCGACAAGGCGGGCATGAAATTCATAAGCGTCTGTATCGAAAGCAAGCCAATAGGAATCATAGTGGCGTGCGACTGATTGTTCCCTTGCCACCTGCGACAAGTCGGAAATCCGTTCGAGCAGTTCGCGTTTGGCACTCTTGATACGCAAACTTCTTTCAGGGGATGAATCGCCTCCGGTCATAAGTGTTTCAGTTTCGGCATAGAGCTCGCGCAGCAATTGCCCTTTCCAATCGTTCCAAACTCCCGGGCCAACAGCACGAATATCAGCGACTGTCACAATCAGAAGAAGGCGCAGACGCTCAGGTGTTTGGACGGTGGAAGCGAAATCCTTTGCCGTCTTTGGGTCGGAGACATCACGCTTTTGTGCCATATCGCTCATCAGGAGGTGATGTCGTACCAACCAAGCCACTGTCGCGGTGTCAGCATCCGAAAGACCAAGCCGGGGGCAAAGGCTTTCCGCCAGCATGGCGCCCAGCTCCGAATGATCCCCGGGAAGCCCTTTCGCCATGTCGTGCAGGAGCATCGTTATATAGAGCACGTCGCGTGATCTGACCCGCTTGATGAGCTCACTCGCGAGCGGATGTTCCTTTTTTAACTCTCCACGCTCGATCCGCGCACAGGTTCCAACCGCGAACAGAAGATGTTCGTCCACGGTGTAGTGGTGATACATGTTGAACTGCATAAGTGCGACGACACGACCAAATTCAGGCATAAACTTACCCATTACACCGGCTTCGTTCATCCGCCTAAGTGCAGTTTCAGGATCGTGACGCGAGGTTAAGACATCGAGAAATAGACGATTTGCTTCAGGGTTTGTTCGCAAATCATCGTCAATTAGATGCAATGAGCGTGTTACAGTCCGTAGCGTCCGCGGATGGATATCAACTTCCTTTACATCCGCGATTTGAAATAAACGGATTAGATTAACAGGATCTTCCCTGAACAAACCCTTTCTCGCTCGTAGCCGACCATTTTCCGCATAAAACGCATCACCTTCGGTGCGTGGCTTAAGAAAGCCCGGTAGCAGACGCGTTAAGGAGGGGGCAGGCTTTTGATGTTGTTCTTCTAAGGCCGCGCAAAAAATTCGTGTCAAATCGCCAACGTCTTTCGCCACGAGAAAATAACTACACATAAAGCGCTCGACGGCTCGATGGGGTTGCGGATCTAAATACCCTAGACGTTTTGCGAGTTCTGGCTGCATGTCGAAGGACAATCGTTCTTCTGCCCGTTTAGCGAGATAATGCAGATGACAGCGTACATTCCAAAGAAAGGCCTCAGCGATTTGGAAGGTGTTGTATTCCTCTTTCGTGAAAACCCCGTGATGAACTAGGTCGCTGGCGTCCTCGACATGGTAGACATATTTTCCAATCCAATAGAGCGTTTGAAGATCACGAAGGCCTCCTTTGCCTTCCTTAATATTTGGCTCAACCAGATACCGACTTTCGCCCTGGATCAAATGGCGTGTATCGCGCTCGGCAAGTTTTGCTTGCACGAACTCTTGACCGCTTCCTGCTGCAACCTCACTCCAGAATCTCATACTCAGTTTGTCATAGAGACTTTGATCACCCCAGATGCAGCGGGCTTCCAAAAGCGAAGTTCGGATCGTGATGTCCTCTTTGCTCAACCTAACGCAAGCATTCAATGAGCGCGTTGCATGGCCAACTTTCAAACCAAGGTCCCAAAGCGTATGGAGAACATATTCGACGACACTCTCTGCCCATGGCGTGATCTTGAAGGGATGGAGAAAGAGAAGGTCGACATCCGAACCGGGTGCGAGAAGGCCTCGGCCATATCCCCCGGTTGCTATTATTGCCAGGCGCTCGGACTCGGTCGGATTGGAAGCATGATAGATATGCCGCGTGGCAAAATCGTAGAGAACCTGGATGGTGACATCCTGCAGAACCGAGAGAGCTCGTGCTGCTGCAAACCCTGGTGAAACGCCGCTTTCGACGCGTTGGCGAACAATTTCCCGCCCATGATTGAAAGCGGCCTTGATCAACTCCAGTGCCTCCCGCCGAAGTTCAGCAGTGTCGCCACCATGGTGGCGCGCCAGCGCGGTCAAATTGCGCCGCAATTCGTCGCCGTCGCAAAGGGCAGATCCATCAAGAGATCTACCCATAAATGGCGCCGTTGGTGGATCAACAAAATCAACAGACATGCGGTTCTCCAGAGGCACTCAGATGCGCATAATATACGCTCCTAAGGCAAGCATGGAACGATGCAGAAGAGTTTCTCGCGCTCACTCCTGATATTCCGGTATGCTGAAAAACCTTAGACTACCAGCTAGGTCGGGCCAATGAAGCGCTCAACGACATAAGAGAAGGCTGATTTTCGGGTGCTACGGTTTTTATCCCGTGATTGGCTTCGACAGCATCGTTTTGGCGGTATAGATAGCTTGCATGAAAAGCAGACAAAAAAACGTCCTTGTGACGGGTGCGGCGAAAAGGCTGGGCCGAGCAATTGCCCTGGACCTCGCTGCTCAAGGCTGGTCAGTTGCCGTGCACCACAGAGGATCAATTAAAGAGGCCGAGGAGACTGCCACGACCATTCGCGAGAAGGGTGTTAGTGCGTTTGTTCTTGCTGCTGATCTTAGCGATGAAAACCAAACCTCTTGCCTTGTAGGTGACGCAGCAAGCGCCCTCGGGCCACTGCACGCACTGATAAACAATGCCTCCGTCTTCGAGCACGATGATATTGCCACCATGACGCGAGAATCATGGGACATGCACATGGCTGTGAATTTACGTGCCCCGATTCTTCTTACGCAAAAATTCGCAGAGCAAGTTCCGGCGAACGATACTGGCGCGATCGTCAATCTTTTGGATCAGCGCATGTATAAACCCACACCCGAATTTTTGTCATATGGCGCCAGCAAGGCTGGACTTCATTGGCTAACAGCAACAATGGCACAAGGGCTCGCACCACACATTCGCGTCAACGCAGTAGCCCCCGGGCCGACACTTCCGAGCGCACGCCAAAGCAAAGAGCACTTCGAGCACCAGACCTCTTCGACCTTGCTTGGACATGGTGCAAAGCCACAAGAGATTGCAGCGGCAGTGCGTTATCTCCTCGAAGCGCAGGCGGTCACCGGGCAAACAATCACGGTCGATGGCGGACAACATCTTATATGGCGCAGCGCCGATGCGGTTGGAGTAGAATAGTCCTCAATGGCAAAAACACATATTTTTATCCGCAATCTCGAGGTCCTTGTTCGAATCGGCATTCATGGACATGAGCAAGGGATGCCCCAGCCGGTACGCATCAATGTGGAGCTCGAAGCAGAAGCGAGCCCGATAGAAGATAAAGTAGAAGAAGTTGTCGATTACGAAACCATTGCAAATGGGATACGCGACATCGTTGCCGCCGGTCATATCAATCTAGCCGAGACCCTCGCCGAGCGCATCGCCGCTATGTGTCTATCCGACAAACGAGTCTCAAACGTGCGTATTAGGGTCGAAAAACTGCACGCGCTACAAGGGGCTGAAGCTGCCGGCGTCGAAATTGAACGTCCTTAAATATTGAATGCGCTAGTCCGCTACATCCTTAACCGTATGGCCCTCTCCGTACCAGCGCGGCATTCCGTCTGCAAGATTGGCACCTTGGTCAAATAATTGTTGAAAAATTAGCAAGTTTTTGTCCTAAAGCATGAAAGATTGAGGCAATAGCTAACACGCAGATCGCGCGCTTTTTTGCAATGATGCTGATAATGGATGTCATGGACAAAAAATCCATCTCGCAAGCACAGAATAATGCCGCGGACGCACAAGCCTGGGGTGCAAAACGCATAGCACTCTATCTCAAGACGCTTCCGAATGGGCCCGGTGTCTACCGTATGCTCAACGCACGCGGCGATGTCCTTTATGTTGGTAAAGCAAAAAATCTAAAAAAACGGGTTGCCACCTACACAAAACCGGATGCGCAACCCTTTCGTATTGCGAGAATGATTTCCGAGACAAAGGAGATGATATTCATTTCTACCGCATCGGAAACCGAAGCTCTACTTCTAGAAGCTAATCTGATCAAGCGTTTAAGGCCAAGATATAATGTGCTTTTCCGTGACGACAAAAGTTTTCCGAATATTTTACTTCGAACCGATCATCCCTATCCACAAATATTGAAACACCGCGGAGCGCGCTCAAGCGAAGGTGAATATTTTGGCCCTTTCGCGGCTGTGGCGGCGGTCAACTCCACTCTCAACACTTTGCAGCGCGCCTTTCTATTGCGCTCTTGCTCTGACGCCGTGTTCGAAGGGCGCTCGCGCCCTTGCCTCCTTTATCAGATCAAGCGCTGTGCAGGCCCTTGTGTAGGTCGCATTGATAAAGCCGAGTATGCAGATCTGGTCGCCCAGGCAAGAGACTTTTTGACTGGTAAAAGTCGCGCGATACAAGAAACGCTAGCTGAGGACATGCATCGAGCATCTGAGAGTATGGAGTTCGAGCACGCTGCACAGCTGCGCGACCGTATTCGCGCCATGGGCCAAATCCTTGCGCACCAGGGCATTAACCCGACGAGCTTCACCAATGCCGACATATTTGCTGTGTATCAGGAAGCAGGCACAACCTGTATCCAAGTATTCTTTTTCCGCTCTGGACAGAACTGGGGAAATCGACCCTATTTTCCACGGCACTCTAGGGACGTTGCTGCGAAAGATGTCTTAGGTGCGTTCTTAGGGCAATTTTATGATTCTCGTTCACCACCGCCATTGATTCTTCTCAATTCCAATATTCCCGAGCGTAAACTTCTTGCAGAGGCATTGAGCGTTCGGACAGGAAAAACCGTAAAAATCGTGATTCCAAAGCGCGGCGAAAAACAGGAAATTGTTGCGTCCGCTCTACACAATGCGCGCGCCCAGCTTGCGCGTAGCCAGGCGGAAAGCGCAACTCAGCGCCAGCTTCTCGAAGGCATCGCCGAAACTTTCAAACTTGAAACACCTCCGCAGCGCATTGAGATTTACGATAATTCACATGTCCAAGGCACCAACGCGATAGGAGCAATGGTGGTTGCAGGACCCGAGGGCTTTCAAAAATCCGAGTACCGAAAATTCAATATAAAATCAGCGGAAGTGAGTTCCGGCGATGACTATGAAATGATGCGCGAGGTGCTCACGCGCCGCTTCGGACGGTTAGTACGCGATAGCAGCAAGGAAGACGCGAACGAAAAATGGACCAAATGGCCCGACCTTGTGCTTATCGATGGCGGCCAAGGACATGTCGCTGCCGCGCACATGGCGCTGGCTGAGGTCGGCGCCAACAGTGTCGTTGTCGTCGGGATTGCAAAAAGTATACAACGTGAAGCTGGCCAAGAGCATTTTTTTCGCAAAGGAAAGAGTTCGTTTCGGCTCGAATCCAAAAGCCCAATCCTCTATTACGTTCAAAGGTTACGCGACGAAGCACACCGCTTTGCCATTGGTAGCCACCGTGCCAGGCGGTCTAAGTCGATTACGGCAAATCCACTGGATGAAGTCGACGGAATTGGCGTAGCACGAAAAAAAGCGCTTCTTGCCCATTTTGGTTCAGCAAAATCTGTTACAGATGCAACCACGATAGAACTGGAAAAAGTGAATGGGGTCAGCGCCGCCTTGGCGAAGAAGATCTACGATTACTTCCACGCACAGGACTGAGTGGTGCCTGACCGCGCGTCAAAACATTTGCTAGTTCAAGAAACCCTAGCCCCCCTTCCGCCCTAGTCACATATTTTGGAAGAGCATGCATTTCGGAAACAAATTTTTCGATATTTCTTACACCCACCGTATGGGAAAAAAATTCAAACATAGGTTCGTCATTAGGCGAGTCACCGATATAAAGCGCACACTTCTTTGCCTTTGCTGCGCCCAGTTTGAATTCATCCTGTAAAAACGTCGACAGCATAGAAAGTTTATTAAATTTACCAATCCAAGCATTGATATGAATGGAGCTGACTTTCACGCTCGCACCGCGCTTCTCAAGTTTCAAAACGACGTCCTGCACAACATCCTTTGGCAGCGGTGGAACATCCTCGCAAATATCAATCGCGATATCACTGACACGGAAGATTTGATCCGAGGCAAGCTTTAGCTTTGGAAAACTCTTGCGTAGTTCTGCAAAAAGCGCAGCGAGCTTAGTACGATCATGCTCGCGCTTTTTCTCACCGAAAAGAAACTTTCGGACCATGCGATTTTCTGACCGAAGATAGCGGAAGTAAAATGCTCCGTTTTCGCCGACGACGCCCTCCACCGGCCAGAACCGTGCAATCATATCGCACCAACCGGCAGGCCTACCGGTGACAACAATTATCTTTTTTCCGGCTTGAGCAAGTTTTTCAAGCCCGGCATAGCTGGCAGCCGGCAACCGACCGTTCAGGGTCAGGGTGTCGTCTAGGTCGCAGAATACGAAGTCGATATTCTCGACGATATCAGGGCTAAGCGTCCTAAGAGGTTTCATACGAAAAAAGACCAAATCTGTTGGGCAGGTGCAACCGTAGCAAAATACCTAGCCGCTTGTCTTCGCTTGGCAAGCACCTCAATTAGCCGATAGATTGCACCGCTACTATTGATATGCTTACTGGCATGCACTTTGAACAATTCTGAAAGCTTTGAAACTACTATGCCGCGACCCCAGATTTGGACCATGGCAAACGGAATTACCGCCTCTCGTATTCTTGCGGGACCCATTTGCATTTGGTGGCTGACAGCTGAGTCCAATATTCTCATTTGGTGCGCGCTGGCACTGATGGTGGCGGCAGAATCAAGTGATTTTGTGGATGGCTATGTAGCCCGGTCGTCCGCTGCCGTTTCCAAGTTGGGAAAAATCTTGGATCCCATGTGCGACTCCCTTTATCGCAGCTCAATCTTTATTGCCTTTGTGATTAATGGATGGATGCCCATATGGATGTTCGCCATTATAGTTTGGCGTGACCTGACCGTTTCCTATTTGCGTGAAATAGCGGAACTGCAATCAGAAACTCTGAGCGCGCGGATGAGTGGAAAGCTGAAGGCCATCGTGCAAGGTGCTGCTCAGATCGCGCTCGTAGCGATGGTAGGTATTTACGGTGTAGAAAGTTTCGCGCCGTTTTCCGTTACAGCGCAAGGAATTCTCTTAATTGCCACCGCGGTGACACTCTATTCGCTTTTTGATTATGTCGGCGGAGTGGCACAGAAAATCATGCGGCACACATGAACAAGCTTTTCACAACACCTAACCTTGTCAGCCTAGGGCGCGCACTTCTCGGGCCGCTGGTTCTCATGCTTCTGCTCGCTGATTCCTTTTACGCCCTACTGCTGGCACTCGTCATTGTCAGCATCGCCATTGCCTCGGATTTTTTTGACGGCCACCTCGCTCGTCGCAACGAGTCCGCTGATGAGCTTGGACGTTATGTGGACGGTGCGTGCGACGTGATTTTCAACCTCGGAGTCTTTCTCGGTTTTCTCGCAATTGGCTGGCTACCAGCATCGTGGTTTCTGGCTATTTATTTTACCGAGATCATTGTCCCTTATGCTGGTGCCTTTTCCAAGCAGATCGGTCAGCCCTTCGAAATTCGCTGGAGTACAAAACTAAAAATGGTCATCCATCCAGCAGCGCAATTCGTAATGCTTGTTATGGCTTTAACAATGACAGGCCCGACGGCCGCCGGCGATACCATGCTGGGTATTGCGATACTTGGCGCGGCAGTTCTCGCCTCCGTCGCATTTTTGGTCGACCACGTCGTTCTTGTATTTTTGCGGACGACACGGCCTGTCTAAACATTGAGGCTATAACATTGGCCAAGATTCTCTACTTCGCTTGGATACGCCAAAAAATTGGTAAGTCCGAAGAAGAACTTGTCCTACCCGATGGCGTTTCGAATGTGCGCGAATTGGTCAGTAATCTTGTCGCACGCGGACCTGGTTATGCAGAGGCGTTCCGCCAGGCGCAAGCCGTTCGGTGTGCCATTAATCAGGAACATAAACCTTTCGACACCACAATAAAGGATGGGGATGAGATTGCTTTTTTCCCTCCGGTGACAGGGGGGTAATAATGGCCGTACAAGAAATTAGTATCCAATCGGAAGATTTCGACGTCAGCATCGAGACCAAAGCGCTGACTGAGGGATGTAACGACGCGGGCGCGGTCGTCACTTTTATCGGCATCGTACGCGGTGACAACGAATTGAAGTTGATGCGTTTGGAACATTATCCAGCAATGACGGCGCCGGAAATTGGGAAACATATCGATGAAGCAAAACGACGATGGCCAATAATAAGTGTACGGGTGATTCATCGCATCGGCGAGCTCAAGCCCGGCGAGAACATCGTTTTTGTCGGTGTGGCGTCTGCCCATAGGCGCGCCGCCTTCGAGGCCACAGATTTTCTTATGGATTATCTAAAATCCAACGCGCCATTCTGGAAATTCGAAGAACGCTCTGAGGGTGGAAATTGGGTCAAAGCTAGCGGCAAAGAGAGCGAAGAAATCAAGCGTTGGCGCTAATGCGTTCTTCCATCTGTGTAGAACGCCTTACGTCGGCGGCATAATCTGTCATCAATGTTTCGGTGATCTTGCCGGGCACAAAACGATAAGGTCCGATCTCCGAAACCGGCGTCACCTCGGCAGCCGTTCCAGTGATAAAACACTCCTCAAAGCTAGTCATCTCTTCCGGCGTGATGTGCCGCACCACCACGTCGATTTGGCGCAGATGTGCAAGATTGATGACCGAACGACGCGTAATGCCGTCGAGAAAACAATCAGGCGTCGGCGTGTGAAGCTTACCGTTCTGCACGAAGAAAACATTCGCGCCAGTTGCCTCGGCAACATAGCCGCGATAATCAAACATCATGGAATCAGCGTAGCCATCAGCCTCAGCAGCATGCTTGGACATGGTGCAAATCATATAGAGGCCAGCGGCTTTGGCATCGGTGGGTGCGGTGTCAGGTGCAGGACGGCGCCATTTTGAAATATTCAACCTAATACCCTTTAGTTTTTCCTTGGGTTCGAAATAAGACGGCCATTGCCAGGCTGCGATCGCGACATGGGTTTTTGTGTGCTGCGCCGACACCCCCATCATTTCGCTGCCGCGAAACACAACTGGCCGAATATATCCATCCTCAAGTCCCTGTGCGTGAAGCACCTCCTTGCAAGCATCATTGATCTGAGCTTGGGTGAAGGGAATGGTAATCCCGAGCACTTTGGCCGAGTAAAACAGCCGCTCTGTGTGCTCAGCAAGCTTATAGATGGTTCCAGAATAGGCACGCTCCCCCTCAAAAACACAGGACGCATAATGCAGGCCATGGGTCAGCACATGGGTTTTGGTCTCTCGCCAGGGGACGAGTTTACCATTGAACCAAAGCGCGCCGTCGCGCTCGTTATAAGGAATTATACTAGACATTTCAGTACCTTAAAAAATTTCCGACTGCTCCGGGGGGTATTTTGTAAGGGCTAATATGGCTGAGCTAGAGCCTCCGCGCCAGTCCTTGAGATAATGTCGTGGCCGCGCTAGCAGCCTGGCCTATTTGATTGATCCTAGAACAGGCTGCATTGCCCTCGCGGCCTTCCTTTTGGATGGTAAGATCACAAAAAAGGAATAGATGTGGAACCTTCTGAGGTCAGCGCGGACAACCCGCATCTGCTAGTCGTCGATGATGATGAGCGCCTACGTACGCTGCTTAAGCGCTATCTCACCGGTAGCGGCTTTCGGGTGACAGCTGCTGCAAACGCCGCCGAAGCGCGCGCACTCATCAAGAGTCTGACTTTCGATGCACTAGTCCTTGATATCATGATGCCTGGCGAAAGCGGCCTAGATCTCGCTGAATCCCTGCGCGCAGATTCTGATGTTCCGATTCTCATGCTGACTGCCCACGGCGAGCCGACTGACCGAATCAAGGGACTAGAACGCGGCGCCGATGATTATTTAGGTAAGCCATTCGAACCCCGTGAATTGATGCTGCGCCTCAGCGCTCTTCTACGCCGCACGCGTGAACCTGATCGCGCACCGCTATGTCAAGTGCACATGGGTGCAAATGTGTTCGATCTGGTGCGCGGCCAGCTGCGTCACGATGGCCAGATCGTTCACCTAACTGAATCGGAAGCGCAACTTCTCAAAGTACTTGCTGCCAATGCGGGACATTCATTTTCACGTAGTGTGCTATGCGCAAAGCTTGATATCGCATTGGAACGCTCTATCGACGTGCAAGTGACGCGCCTAAGACGCAAGATCGAGGATAATCCTAAGCTACCGCTTTACATTCAAACCGTTCGCGGGGTCGGTTATGTTTTGGTTCCAGACAGTGTCGAATAGCGAAAAAAAGCGATCCAGCGCGACGGGGTTGCATCCATTTCGCGCGATTAAGCATTTGCTTCCGCGTGGCTTATTTGGACGGTCTCTTATTATTGTCGTCGCACCAGTTCTGATTCTTCAACTCATCATCGCACTTGTCTTTTTCGATCGCCATTACCGCATCGTAACTGCAACACTAACGCGTAGCGTCGCTGACGAGATCGGCTATATAGTCACACTAGAAAACCAGCGCGCTTTGGGCGCTGAGCGCGATAAAGAGCGTGAGAATGCTGCACGCATTTTTGGACTGCCGGTAAGTTTTCTGCCCGGAGTGGAATTAGGCGATCCTGTCACCGAAGCGACGACCCAACTCGACCGGCAGCTTCTCTTTATTCTTGACGAGCAAATTTCAGAAACAGCAAGTTTTAGTAGCGGCCTTTCCCAAGATTCCGTGGATGTCCGCGTGCAGGTGAACGATGGGGTGCTGCAAGTTCTTGTGCCACGCGCCCGTATAGAAGCGGCAAACGCCAAAATATTCGTGTTTTGGATGATGGGCTCGTCACTCGTTTTAATCGCGGTGGCCGTGTTGTTCTTGCGTAATCAAGTAAGGCCCATAGAGCGGTTAGCCCGCGCCGCGGAAGATTTTGGCAAAGGGCGCAGTCTACCGGGCTTCAAACCCTACGGTGCTACCGAGGTCCGCCGTGCGGCGCATGCCTTTATTAAAATGCGTGAGCGGATTGATCGCCACGTGCAGCAGCGCACCGATATGCTGGCGGGTGTTAGCCATGATTTGCGCACACCGCTAACACGGCTTCGTCTGCAACTTGCGTTGCTGCCAAAGGATACAGACCATGATGCGCTCACAAATGATGTTGCCGAGATGGAGCACATGATCGAGGAATATCTTGATTTCGCGCGCGGCGAAGGTGGCGAAGATCCACAGCCGACCAATATTGCGACCCTCCTGGAGGACGCCGCTCAAGATTGCATGCGAGCAAGAAAAGTCCCGGCTGAGACCGTCCGCATATCGTTAGAAGATGGACCAGAATTGATGGTGAAGCGCCATGCGTTGCGACGGTGCATTATTAATCTGATTGAAAACGCACTGAAATATGGATCCCACACGGAGATAAAGTTTGTTCGTAAACCGCGTATAATTGAGATTCATGTCGATGATGATGGACCAGGCATCGCTGAAGGGGACCGGGAGGCGGCGTTTCGCCCCTTTTACCGACTTGACGAAGCACGAAATCTGCAAAGCGGCGGCGTAGGTTTAGGTCTCTCAATTGCTCGTGACATCGCACGCGCCCATGGCGGTGATGTGTACCTCGACAAGAGCTCTTTAGGCGGGCTGTGCGCAGTGGTCAGGATTCCAGTATAGAGCTGCTGTCTCGGATGGGCGTCTAGGCGCAATGTAAACACTTAGATTTCGACAGAATCAGCGTGAGGGCTATCACCCTTAGTGAGTCTCTCATTCTCAGATTATCGAAAGACTGAGGATAGCTGACCATGCGCTTGAGTTAATCCACATGTCGCGCCAGGGATGGTAATTGGATATTAGCCCAGGGGCGTTTTTTCATATTCGGCACTGACACGCTGAAACACTTCCATGAAGTCGGGGGGCGCTGTTTCGGAGACATGAGCGCTCAAAATGTCCAAGATTGCATGCCAACCTGCTGCTGTCTGGGCGCGGAATTGGTCCTCGATAGGACCATGGGTCAGGACGAGTGCGCAACTCCCATCATTTTCCGTCATTTCGAACCTCAGTATTGCCTCAATTGTGACCGGCGCTTCGGTTCCAAGCATCAACACGTTCCAACTATAGGAAAGCACATTCGGGGGATCGCAGATGATCACGGTTCCGCGAATGACGGGCCCACCGGATCGCAAAAAAACTTTGCCACCGACTTTAGCTTCGATCTCTCCGGCGCCAAGCCACTCGGATAAAAGTTCGGAATTGATCAGATACTCCCACACATTTTCTGGCAATCCTGCAACCCGACGCTCAAAGCGGATGGAATCGCCAGCGCCATCGCCGGCGACAAAGATACCAAAATCGTTCATTTGCCTAGTTCTCTGCTACGCTGTGCGGCGGCTTTAACGGCCCGGCGTATTAATGGACGCATGCCGCCTTTGCTCATCAGTATTTTGAGCGCTGCCTCCGTAGTCCCCCCGGGACTTGTGACTTCCCGGCGTAACATTGCCGGCGAACGCTTATCCTGCTCGAGGAGCGCGCCGGCTCCGGTGATTGTCGCACGCGCCAACCGATCAGCCGTGACCGCGTCTAAGCCGCGCTCACAAGCTGCGGCCGCCAATGCCTCGGCAAAAAGAAAGATATAGGCCGGACCAGAGCCCGAAACAGCAGTGACCGCGTCGATGAGTTTTTCCTCTGCAACCCAGATAGATTCACCAAGTGTGGAAATGAGCTCTTGCACCAATTCCCGCTGAGGGCGTTTCAATCTCTTGGGCGTATAAAGCGCGGTAATGCCGTAGCCGATTGCACCTGGTGTGTTTGGCATCGCACGCACAATTGGCACATCGGCTTTTAATCGAGCATGAAGCGTGCGCGTCTTAATACCTGCAGCAATGGAGAGCACTAGCGCACCGGTTTCGCCTAAGCCACGAAGAAGTTCGGTTTCGTCCTTCAAGATTTGCGGTTTGATCGCAAGAACAGCAGCCGAAACCTGCCTACCTTTTCCCAATTGTAGCTTTGTCGTCAGTGAAATTTTCTTGTCCTTAGCCAAACGGCGAAGGGCACGTGTTGGACTTGGCTCGACAACGTGGATTCTTGAGAAGGATTTCGCGCCGAGCCAACCTTTTAGCATCGCGCCACCCATCCGGCCCGCTCCAATGAGGAGAACTGAACCGCTAACTTCCGTTTTTCTGGTCACGTCAGGCTTGGCCGGCAACTTCAAACAGTGCAGCAGCCATTGCTTCGCGCGCAGTCTTGCCACCCCAAAGCACAAACTGAAATGCCGGGTAATAATGCTCGCATGCCTCGACCGAGAGATGAAGCAATGCTTCACATTGTGCAGCGCTCACTTGCGAGTCTGGAAAAATCAACACATGACGGAAGAGGACTAGGCCATCTTCGGCCCAGAGATCAAAATGACCCAACCAAAGCTGCGCGTTGATTGTCATAAGCAGCTTCGCCATTTCGGTGCGGTGCTCGCGGCTGACACGCATATCGAAACTCACCGAAGCATGGAGTGACTGTAAATCTTCACGCCAGGTAAAACAAAAGTGATAATCGCACCACCGACCGGCGACGGAGAGGTTGATCTCATCCTGCCCGTTGCGCTCGAACGGCCACCCATTGTCTTCGACTGCCTGCTCCAGGATATCTAGGGGGTGGTCTAACGCGATCGTTTCCTGAGGCGCGGCAAGCTTCATCAAAAAAAGTCCTTTATTACGCTGAGACATGGCGCGCGAAGCATTATGCGTCAGGCTGACACAAGATATTGATTCTTTACAAGTCTTCGACGCATCACCTTGTGGACGGTCTCACAGAATTCACAGTTTTGCCGAAGGCTTCTTTAAGCGTTTTGGTTTAGCCTTTTGTGTCTTTGTTGATCGCGGCTTTGGCTTGGTTTTCTCCGTAATACCAAGCTTTGACTCAAGTTCTTTGACCCGCGCCGCCAATTTTTCGTTTTCCGTACGTGCTTTCGCGGCCATTGCCTTTGCCGCATTAAAATCCTCACGTGTCACGAGGTCCATATCGGCAACAAGCCGTTCCAGCTTGCCCTTCACTATTGTCTCAACCTCTTCGCGGAATGCCGCCGCAGCACCAGCGGCACTAGTAAACGCACGGGCTAGCGAGTCGAATACGCGGTTTTCGGTCTGCATTGACGATCTCCTCGGGGCTATATGGCCCGCCGATTTGGGCCAAACAAGTACAGAACTGAAATCAATGTAAATTCTCGAAACACTAAACCTGATGAGCCAAAGGTAAGGCGCTTGACAGGAACGCAACACTCGCGCGAGCTAGTGTACCATGGTTGAGGCCGCGCTCCCCTTTCCCAGCATTGAACCGGAGATTATCCGGTTTGGACCCGTTGCTATACGGTGGTATGCGCTGGCCTATATCGCGGGACTATTGCTCGGTTGGTATTACATCCTCCGGCTATTGAGAAATCCGTCCCTGTGGGCAGCCACACCTTTCAAAGCTGTTCCACCTGCCTCTGCCGACAACATTGGCGATCTTTTCGTCTGGATTACGCTTGGCGTCATTATCGGCGGGCGTCTCGGTTTCGTCATTTTCTACGGCATTCTTTATTGCGGCTTCGCAGGCGAACTGGGGGCAGCTTGCAGGGGCCTGCCTTGGGGCTTCGTTGAAAACCCTCTTCGAATTATTGCCGCCTGGGAAGGCGGTATGTCATTCCATGGCGGATTGATTGGTGTTGTAACCGCAGTCATTCTTTTTTGCCGCCGCCATAACCTCCAACTCTTTGTCGTGTCCGACCTCATAGCAGCGGCTGCACCAATCGGACTTTTCTTTGGCCGTATAGCCAATTTTATCAATGCCGAATTATGGGGAAAGATTACCGATGTTTCATGGGGCGTCGTGTTCTGCAACGACGTCGTTCGAAGAAATTATGGTGGATGTCCTGCCGGAACGGAGCCGCGGCATCCAAGCCAAATCTACGAAGCGATATTAGAAGGGGTAGTGCTCTTTGTGATCCTGCGCGTTGCAATGGTTCACTTCGGGATGCACCGGCGACCCGGATTGGTTACCGCCGGATTCATGGTCGGTTATGGTGTGTTTCGTTTTGTCGTGGAATTCTTCCGCTTTTCAGAAGCAAAAATTTATTCTTGGTTCAGCGTTGGTCAGGCTCTTAGCATCCCTATGGTTCTCGCAGCAGCTTTGTTCGCCTGGTACGCTTATCGAGCGTCCAACGCGAAGTCCGTGAAGTGAACGCCCTCAAAAAAAAAATAATTCGCCTAATAAGCGCCGACGGCCCGATAAGTGTCGCGCAATATATGCAAATCGCGCTCGGTGATCCGTTACACGGCTATTATATTTCTCGCGATCCCTTTGGCCGTGACTTTGTTACTGCCCCAGAAGTGAGTCAGATCTTCGGCGAATTAATCGGTTTGTTTTTTGTCCAGGCATGGGAAGATCGCGGTCGCCCGGAATCTTTTTTTCTTGTCGAATTAGGGCCTGGGAGAGGAACGCTTATGGCGGACATGATGCGGGCCGCTCTCAAGGTCCGTCCCGATTTTGCGCGAGCGGCGAATATCATCCTTGTCGAAACAAGTCCGCTATTAAGATCAGCCCAAAAACAGAACCTGTCAGATTATTCACCGGGTTGGGCCGTAAGGTGGCAAGAGATCCCTGAAGGCGTACCCCTCTATTTCATTGCTAATGAATTCTTCGATGCGCTGCCCATACAACAATTTGTACGTAAATCCGATGGCTGGCACGAGCGAATGGTTGCCGCCAAGAACGACAAATTAAAGTTTGTACTTGCTCCTGATGTGCAGTCAGCGCGTAGTCCTTTTCCAACAGACCGCGAAAACGCAGTAGAGGGTAGTGTCGTTGAGGTAAATCCCAATGCCCAGGCGATAATGTCAGGCATCTCCAAGCGTGTTGCTCTTTCGAACGGGGTGGGATTGATCATAGATTACGGATATTGCGAGCCAGGATATGGGAACAGTTTACAAGCGGTGAAAATGAACGATTATGCTGATCCCCTCGGTGAGCCCGGCAAGGCCGACCTTACCGCCCATGTCGATTTTTCTGCGCTTCTAACCTCTGCCACTGCAGCCGGTGCCGACGTTTGCGGTCCCCTCAAGCAAGCTGCACTGTTGGACGGACTTGGGATTTGTTTGCGAGCGGACCGACTAAAATTGACCTCGCCTGAATGCGCAAGTGAGATTGACGCATCCGTGGCGCGGCTGACAGATGAAAAATTAATGGGAAGTTTGTTCAAAGCCATGGCACTCTCAAAGCCTGGTTCAAAGCAGCTGCCAGGGTTTCCATGCTAAATTTGCAAGCAGAGAATTTGAAAACCAAGAATATCATCCATGGCTTTCTTGGCCGGGTCGGCGGAACGTCAAAAGGAATCTATGCGAGTTTGAATTGTGGGCCAGGATCGAAAGATGTGCCGGTTGATATCCAGGAAAACCGGAGACGAGCTGTCAAGACATTGCGCGGTGATTCCCGTGGCGTGCTTGTCACCTGTTACCAAATCCACAGTAATATCGCGGTCATGGTTGACGCGCCGTGGTCTATAACTAGAAGCCCTAAGGCCGACGCCATGGTAACCGACCGCCGAGGTATCATGCTGGGAATACTCACCGCTGATTGCGCGCCGGTTCTACTTGCTGACCACGATGCCCAAATCATTGGAGCAGCCCATGCGGGATGGAGCGGCGCGCTTGGTGGCATTATTGAATCAGTCGTTACGGCGATGACTGAACTTGGCGCCCGGCGCGAGTGCATCAGCGCCGCAATCGGGCCTTGTATTGGCCAGATGGCCTATGAAGTCGGGCCTGAATTCGAAAAACGTTTTTGTAGCGCCGTACCATCCTATTCGAGGTTCTTTAAGCCCTCCAAGCAGGCCGATCACTGGCAATTCGCATTGCAAAATTTCGTTACTGAACAGCTAAAAACAGCCAAAATAGGAAATATTGAATCACTTTCCCCCTGCACCTATTCCTGCGAATCAGACTTCTTTTCCTATCGCCGCGCAACGCACCGCTCAGAGCCGGACTATGGGCGGCAACTCTCGGCAATAACACTCTAGAATTGAAGAACAATTTGAGCTGTGACTTAACTTCATGGCCGGTTTACCCCCCAGAGCCGCCTTGCTAGAAGACCCCTCTGGGACCGCAAGTGAGTACAAGCCTATGAAGCTGCTGGCCGGCAATAGTAATCGCGCGCTCGCCGAAGCCATTGGCAAATATCTGCAAACGCCTTTTACCAAGGCCGTCGTCCGGCGCTTTGCCGACATGGAGGTCTTTGTCGAAATTCAGGAGAATGTACGCGGCGAAGACGTGTTTGTTATTCAGTCGACAAGCTTTCCGACTAACGACAATCTCATGGAACTTCTTATCGTGATTGACGCACTGCGACGTGCTTCCGCACAGCGTATTACGGCAGTGCTTCCCTATTTCGGCTATGCGCGGCAGGACCGCAAGCCCGGGCCGCGCACGCCAATTTCAGCCAAGCTGGTGGCTAATCTGATTACCGAAGCAGGAGCAAACAGGGTGTTGACCGTCGATCTGCATGCCGGCCAGATCCAAGGATTCTTCGATATCCCTACTGACAATCTTTATGCGCAGCCTGTGATGGTCCAGGACATCAAGGACAACCTGGAAGGTAAAAGCTTAATGGTAATATCTCCCGATGTCGGCGGTGTTGTACGGGCAAGAGCATTAGCAAAAAGAATAGGTGCCGATCTTGCCATTGTCGATAAACGCCGCGAGCGAGCAGGTGAGTCGGAAGTAATGAATATTATCGGCAACGTCCGTGACCGAACATGCCTCTTGTTGGACGACATTGTCGATTCTGGTGGTACCATTTGTAATGCTGCTGAAACCTTACTCAGCCAGGGCGCGGAATCCGTTTACGCCTATGCCTCGCATGGTGTGCTTTCTGGCGGCGCAGTCGCGCGCATTCGCGATTCCAAAGTAAAATCTATGGTGATTACGGATTCGATTGCGGCAACCGAAGACGTTGCCAAATGCCCAAACATACGGCGCATTAGCATTGCGCCATTGCTCGGCGAAGCTATTGAACGCATAAGTAATGAGAAGTCAGTCTCCAGCCTCTTTGACTAGAATGTGGTTTCTCCAATTTTTGATCTATTCAAGATCTGTTTGAAGATCTCGTCCAACACGAAAACTGTCGGACCAGTAGCTCTCGTCCCTACCGCTTCCCACACGCGCAGCTGAGCGTAACTCGCCGGAATAATCTTCCCAGGACCCGCCGCGCATGATGCGTCCTGTGCAATCACCGTCAAGCCAAGCGCTACCGTCATTGGGCTTGGTTGCGGTGTAAATATCGTTCCAGCAATCTTCGACCCACTCCCAGGCATTACCGTGCATGTCGTAGAGGCCGAAAGCATTGGGTTCGAAACTACCCACTGGCATTGTTTGCTCGCGAAATTCGCCGGTGGGGCCCCCATCATAGCCCGTACGGCCATCATAATTCGCAAGACTGGAGCTAATCGTATCGCCAAAACTAAAGGGGGTTTGGGTGTCTGCGCGGGCCGCATATTCCCACTCCGTTTCCGACAACAACCGATAAGGATGGCCGGTTTTCTCAACAAGCCACGCAATATAGGCCAGTGCATCGTCAAAATGGACCTGAATGACCGGTCGTGTTCCGCGCCCCCAACCGTGATCGGTGGGCGTGTAAGAATCGCAGCCACCTTCAGCAACGCACGCATCCCATTGGTCGAAAGTAATCTCGAACTTGCCGGCAGCAAAGGATTCGGAGATCAGAACTTCATGCAAGGGTTCCGCGCCGCGATAACGCTCGCCGGTTGGCGAGCCCATCATGAAGCTACCGGACGGCACCACCACCATGACGGGACAAATCTCGCAATCGGAGAATTCGCTTCCCGGAACCATTGATGCTTCGGAACCCATCCCTGCTTCTTGTGGCGCTTCTGAGCAGCTCAAAAGAAGTGACGATGCGCAAAGTGCCACGCAATACGCAATATGGGATGTCCGCATGATCAATCTTGCTCCGTAGCTGTAATCCTGGTCATAGGGCAGCCAAAAAAACAAATCTAGGGCAGACTATTCTGCGCTTTTACAGCCTGCACTTGCGCCGGTTAACCACGCGCCTGTATAGCCCAAAGGGTTATGAGCAATTCTTTAAATAGCCTCGGCATTGCCAAATCGCCCGGCTCCACGCGTGTGGTTGCAGCCATGTCCGGTGGCGTCGATTCTTCTGTAGTTGCAGGGCTTTTAAAACGCGACGGCTATGACGTAATCGGGGTGACACTTCAGCTGTATGACCACGGCGCTGCAATAAAGAAAAAGAGGGCATGCTGCGCTGGACAAGACATTCACGATGCACGCCGTGTCGCCGAGAAACTGGATATTCCGCATTATGTTCTTGATTACGAAGAGCGCTTCCGCAAAGCAGTAATGGAGGATTTCGCCGAGGCCTATGTCCGAGGCGAAACGCCAATTCCATGCGTGCGCTGCAATGAGCGCGTTAAATTCGGTGATTTATTACAACTGGCAAATGAACTTGGCGCCGACGCCCTGGCGACCGGCCATTATGTACGCCGAATGACCGGCCAGGACGGACCCGAACTCCATGCCGCTATAGATACGGCCCGCGATCAAAGTTATTTTCTCTTCGCAACGACTAGTGAGCAGCTTCAAATGCTTCATTTCCCGCTTGGCGCTTTGGAAAAGAGCGAGGTCCGCGTTATGGCAAAGGAACTCGGGCTTAGCGTTGCCGCCAAACCTGACAGCCAAGACATCTGCTTCGTGCCCGAGGGCCACTACGCTGATATTGTCGAGCGCTTACGGCCGGGGGCAGCTGAGCCTGGTGAGATTGTTGATCTCTCAGGAAGGATTCTTGGGACACATCCCGGCATCATTCATTTCACGGTAGGCCAGCGCAAAGGGCTGGGGCTCTCCGGAAATGCCGATCCACTCTTTGTGGTCGAGCTTGATGCTCCGTCAAAACGCCTCATTGTGGGGCCGCGCGATGCCCTATGCGTGAGAAGTATCACACTCTCTAATGTCAATTGGCTCACTCCCTTTGAAGGTGATTGTCGCGTCAAAATACGCTCTACACGGGAGCCGATCCCAGCTTTTGTAAGGACGCTGGAGGGTGGTGCTGCCATGGTAGAGTTGCCAACGGGCGAAGAAGGTGTCTCCCTGGGCCAGGCTTGCGTCTTTTACGCCGAAGATAGTTCTCGCGTACTAGGAGGTGGGTGGATCGTAAAAACCGATATAGCCAAGATGGATTCGGCTAAGGTCCAATTGGCTCCTTCAGCGGCAGCTTAAGTGCAATCAGCATAGCGATAGAGGACTTTGAACGCCGGCTGACCATCAGCACAAATATTGCCTCGATTTTCGCTGCTGCGAGTGTCAATAAAATCAATGACTTACCACTAATAAACTGCTACGAGACGACCAAATGATGAGCCCGCAAAGGTTGACATGACGTATCCTGACAACCCCACCACCACCCTGCAGCAGCACCTGTTGCCTGCGGATGCCACTTTGCGGACTGCGCTGGCGCATCTGAACGCTGTGGAGCCTAAGCTGTGCATCATGGTGGATCATGATGGCACCACAATGCGCACATGCAGTGACGGTGATATCCGGCGTGGGCTGCTTGGAGGGGCAACGCTGGAAAGCCCGCTCGTCGACCTGCCATACCGTGCCCCAGTGCTCGCTGGGGCCGACACCTCTGACGAAGATCTGCTGGCGCTAATGTCGGACAAACAGGTATCAACGATCGTGCTGACCGACGGCCACCAACGGCCTGTCGAACTGAAGAACATCACCGACCTTCAGGATCGCATTCTGCTTTCGCCGCCCCATATTGGCACTACCGAGGTTGATTACGTCAGACAAACCTTCGACAGCAACTGGATCGCCCCGGCCGGACTAAATATCGAGGCCTTCGAGTCACGCCTGGCTGAGATCAGCACGCGGAACCATGCGATCGCGGTCTCGTCCGGCACAGCTGGTCTGCACTTGGCGCTACGCGCGCTCAACCTGCCAGAGGGGGCCGCGATCTATATCTCAGACAAGACCTTCGTCGCCTCGCTCCAGCCTGTCCTATACGAACGGATGCAGCCGGTGCTGATCGACGCTGAGCCGCTGAACTGGAACATGTCGCCCGAGGCACTGGAACAGCGCCTGGCGCGCGATGCTGCACGAGGACGGCTGCCGGGGGCCATCATGCTGGTGCATCTCTACGGCCAACCTGCGCAGATTGGCCGCATTCTGCCGCTGGCCGAACGCTACGGCATCCCAATCATCGAGGACGCGGCCGAAAGCCTAGGCGCGGTCTATGACAACCGGCCCAGCGGCGCGCACGGGCTGATAAGCGTCTATTCCTTCAACCTCAACAAGATTCTGACTACCTCGGGCGGCGGAGCGGTGGTGACGGACGATCCCGATCTAGCCGGGCGGGTACGCTATCTGGCCACCCAGGGGCGCGACCCCTGCGAGCATTACCAGCACTCTGAGGTCGCCTATAATTACCGGATGTCGAACATCTTGGCTGGGGTCGGGCTGAGCCAGATTGAGGCGTTGCCCGACCGGGTGGCGCGGCGCCACGCTATCTACGCGCGCTACCGATCGGCCCTGGGCGAGATGCCCGGGATCGGCTTCCAGGAAGAAGCGCCGGCTGCATGCGGCAACCGCTGGCTGACGGTGATCACGCTTGATCCTAATCATGTCGGGCTACATCCCTACCAGCTAATGCGTGCGTTGAAGCAACGCGGCATCGAGACCCGTCCCTCATGGAAGCCGTTGCACATGCAGCCGCTCTGCGACGGCATGGAATTTGAACCGCATTCCGACCGCGACGTGGTCTCGGCCTCGGTCTTTCTCAGGGGGCTTTGCCTGCCCTCAGGAAGCAATCTCAGTAAGGCACAGCAGGACCGTATCATTTTGAGCATCCGTAACACCCTGATGCGGGCGGACGCCTGATGTGCGGCATTTTTGGGAATTACTGTTTCACCCCCGGAAACGTGCCCCTGGAGGCACTGTACCAGGTGGCCCGCTCGGTCCAACACCGTGGCCCAGACGCGGTTGGCGTCGAGGCCGACGAACGCGCTGCACTCGGCAACACGCGGCTGTCGATCCTCGATCTCAGCAACGCCAGCAACCAGCCGATGGTATCGGATGACAAGCGCATTGTGCTGGTGCAAAACGGAGAGATCTATAACTACGTCGAACTGCGCGAGGAACTGCGCAGCGCCGGGCGCCGCTTTCGTACCACCGGCGACACCGAAGTTCTGCTGCGCGCCTACGAGGAATGGGGTCCCGGCTTCGTCAGCCGCCTTAACGGCATGTTCGCCATCGCCGTACAAGACCGCAACACCGGCCGGCTCTGGCTCTACCGCGACCGACTAGGGGTCAAGCCTCTCTACTGGCACGGCACGCCGGGCGAGGGGCGACTCTGGTTCGGATCCGAAATCAAGGCGCTTCTGGCCGCGGGCGTGCCAGCGGAACCAGACATGGACGCGCTGGCGCAATACCTGGCGCTGAACTACATTCCACAGCCCGCCACCGCCTTTGCTGGCATCCGCCACCTGCCGCCTGGCCACCTCGTCGAGCTTGGCCCTGAAGGCATGGAAATCCGGCCCTGGTGGGACTTGAACGACGTTCGGCTCGAGCCCGACATGACAGAGGCTGAAGCCAAGGCGGGGCTGCTCGGCCTGCTCGACGACGCGACTCGCATACGCATGCGCTCGGACGCATCCTTCGGCGCGTTCCTCTCGGGCGGGCTCGACAGTTCGTCCGTGGTCGGGCTAATGAGCCTCTACCAGAGCACGCCGGTGCACAGCTTCTCGATAGGCTTCGACAATCCACAATTCGACGAGACCAGCCATGCGCTACTGGCTTCGCGACGCTTTGGCACGCTCCACGAGATGCAGATCATGCAGCCCAACGTGATGGCGCTTTGGCCGCGTTTCATCTGGCACGTGGACCAGCCGCATGGTGACGTGTCCTTCATGCCAATGGACCAACTTTCGGCGCTGGCGGCGCGCGACGTGAAGATGGTGCTGACCGGCGATGGCGGCGACGAATTGTTCGCAGGCTACGACAAGTACGCCGCCTTCTTTCCCGGCGGGCGCACCGACCACCTGGGCCCGGATTGGGAGGATGCCTTCGTACGCCAGTCGGGCCTCCTGCAGAGCGACGAGGCCGACACCCTGCTTACCGGTGCGCTGCGCGATGCTTTCCACGATAGCGATCCGTGGCGTGCCCTGTCGCAGCAGATCCGGCGTGCGGACCATCACGACCCGATCAACCGGGTACTCTTCGCCGAGACCACTACGCTCTTGCCAGGCAACAACTTGGTTAAGCCCGATCGTATGGCGATGGCTAACTCGCTCGAGGTACGTTCTCCCTTCCTCGATTACCGTATGGCAGAGTTCGCCTTTCGCATGCCGGGCAACCTAAAACTAGCCGGCGGCGAGACCAAAGCGATCCTGAAAGGCGCGGTGCGCGATCTTCTTGGCGACGCGCTGACCTGGCGCAAGAAACAGATGTTTACCGTGCCGATTGGCGACTGGTTCCGCCAGGTGCTGGCGCACGATTGCCGCGAGATGCTGCTCGACGGGCGGCTTGGTGCTCGCGGTCTGGTCTCCGAGCCAGTCGTCGCGACAATGCTCCAGGCGCATATTGCGGGCGAAGAGAATTACACTCGCCAGTTGCGCGCATTGATTTCCCTTGAAATCTGGTTCCGTATCTTCATAGACCAGGACCCAGAGTGGCTGAACGCTGCCAAACCAGAAAAGACCAAATAGACATGTCGATGAAACCTAATGCTCTCGATTTCAAAATTGACAAACTGACCTTTGCCGAGGGGGCGAACGATCCCGCCAGAAAATACGGACTGCCGAAGCATATTGAATTCTGCACGAAATGCTGCATTTCCAACCAGCGCCCTAGTTCGGCGGTCGAATTCGAACACAATGCCGAAACCCAGAAAAAAACCATCCGCTTCCAGGACGGCATCTGCGACGCCTGCCAGATGGCGGAGCGCAAGCTCCGCGGGATCGACTGGGAAGAGCGCGAGCGCGAGCTAATCACACTTTGCGATCGCTTCCGCAGCCGCAACGGATCATACGACTGCCTGGTGCCGGGATCAGGCGGCAAGGATAGTTTCTATCAATCCTGGATGCTGAAATACAAATACGGCATGCATCCACTGACGGTGACCTGGGCACCCAACATCTACACCGAATGGGGCCGACAAAATTTCGATGCGTGGATACATTCGGGCATGGACAACCACCTGATGACCACCTCGGGTCGCTCCACGCGACTGCTGACGCGGCTGGCGGTCGAGAACATCTTCCATCCGTTCCAGCCCTTTATGATCGGGCAGAAATGCTTCGCTCCTAAGCTCGCGATCCTTTTCAATATCCCGCTTATCTTCTATGGCGAGAACGAAGCCGAATACGGCAATCCGCTTGAGGAAAACGAGGATGCACGCCGGTCATTCGACTATTTCTCGACCGCATCGGAGAACGAATTGTTCCTAGGCGGCGAAACCATCACCAGCCTTAAAAAGAATTTTGGTATGACCAATGCCGACCTGACCCCTTACTTACCCTCGGATATCGGTCCACTACAGAACATGGGTGCTGAGGTGCATTACCTGGGCTACTACCTCAAATGGCATCCGCAGGCGGCCTATTACTTTGCCGTCGAGAAGGGCGGCTTCCGTGCCTCCCCCGAACGTACGGCCGGCACCTATTCGAAGTACACCTCGATCGATGACAAGATCGACGACTTCCACTTCTATACAACCTTCATCAAGTTCGGCATCGGACGCGCCACCTACGAAGCCAGCCATGAGCTACGCATGGGCGACCTGGAACGCGACGAGGCGGTGGCACTGGTCAAGCGCTATGATGGTGAGTTCCCCGAACGCTGGGCCGACGAGATATTCAAGTATCTCAGCATCCCCGAAGAGGAGTTTCCGCAGGCCAGCAAAATGTTCGAGCACCCCCAGATGACGCGCGACTATTTTGATGCACTAGCCAACAGCTTCCGCTCACCGCATCTATGGAGGTACGAGGATGGAGAATGGAAGCTGCGCCATCGCGTCTTCGACCAGTGAGGTAAAGAGATGCGTAACCTGCGGCTCATTCCCCGGCTCGACGTCAAGCAGAACTGGCTCATTAAGGGGGTGCAAATGGAGGGCTGGCGCAAGGTGGGCGACCCTGCCGAGGCGGCGCGCCGCTATGCCGCCCAGGGCGCGGACGAACTTGTGTTCATGGACGTGGTGGCCAGCCTCTACGAGCGCAACAACCTGCACGACATCGTCGAGCAGGTGGCCTCCAGCGTGTTCATCCCGCTCACCGTGGGCGGGGGTGTCCGCAGCCCCGAGGACGTGGGCGAATTGCTAGCGCGCGGCGCCGACAAGGTGGCGCTTAACACTGCCGCCACACGCGAGCCGAAGCTCATCACCAAAATTTCGGACCAGTTCGGCTCCCAGGCCACGGTGGTAGCGATCGAAGCTATCCGCAACGGCGTGGGCCAGTGGCAAGCGATGACCGACAATGGCCGCAACCAAACCGGCCGCGACGCGGTGGAATGGGCGCGCGAGGCCGAGGCCTGCGGCGCGGGCGAACTGCTGGTTACCTCGATCGACCGCGACGGTCTCGGCAAGGGCTACGAGATCGACTTGATCCGCCAGATCACCGACGTGGTGATGATTCCGGTGGTGGCCTCGGGAGGGCTGGGCAGCGCAGCGCACCTGACTGAACTGCTCAAACAGACCGAGGCCTCGGCAGCCGTGGTCGCTCAGGCGCTGCACTGGGACAAGCTGACCATCGGAGATTTGCGGGTCGTCCTGGCTGAAACCGGCTGTTTCGTGCGCCCGCTACCGGAAAAGGAAGCGGAGGCGCCCCCGTGAAATTCATGATGATCATCAACGACCCGGAGATCGCCCGCCATGTATGTGTGATCGAAGAGGTCGAACCTTTCGTCGACCTCGAGGTGATGGGCAAGGCCGAACGCCAAGGACACCTGGCAACCTGGAAGGGCAAGCAGACCGCTCAGGATGTCACCCGCATCCGCGAGGCGGTACCCAGCGCGCACCTGATCGTGCGGGTAAACCCGCTACACGACGGCTCCGCGGCCGAGATCGAAGACGTGGTGGCGCGCGGCGCCGACAGCGTCATGCTGCCGATGTTCCGTGACCGCGAGACCCTGGAGCGGTTCCTAGACCTGCTAGGCACCCGCGCCCGCGCCATCCCACTCTTCGAGACCGCTGCCTCGGTAGCCGCCATCCCCCAGATCGCCCCAGCGCTTGGACTGGAGCGGCTGCATATCGGGCTCAACGACCTGCATCTTGACCTTGGTCAGGACTTCCTCTTTCAGCCGCTGGCCGATGGCTTGCTGGAAACACCCGCCGCGGCGCTGCGCGCAGCCGGCATCACATTTGGCATAGGCGGCATCGCCCGCGCCCGCGAGGGTATCGTCAGCCCCGACTTTCTACTGGGTGAACATGTGCGGCTAGGCTCCCAGGCGGCGATCCTGTCGCAGACCTTCCACCGCAACGCCACCACCCTCGGGGAGCTCCGCGCTACTATGGATTTCGCTGAGGAGTTACGCCGCCTGCATTCTATTCATCAGCGATTTTGTGCTATGGACGCCGACGAGCTGGAGAGAAACCGCATCGAGACGCGGGACCGCATAAACGACGTGGTTCGCCTGCTGCAAGCCAAGAGGACCAAAGGATGACCCCCACAGTCACCCTCGCGGGCCGTACTGTCTCGGCCGACGCGCCCTGCTATGTCATCGCCGAGATTGGCGTGAACCACAACGGCAACACGGATCTTGCCCATCGACTGATTGACGCAGCAGTCGCTTCAGGGGCTGACGCAGTCAAGTTCCAAACCTACCTAACCGACGAGCTGGTACTAGGCTCGGCCTCCCAGGCCGCCTATCAGAACCGCAACACCGGCAACGCCGAAACCCAGGCCGAGATGCTGCGTCGGCTGGAACTGCCTTTTGCAGTCTTCGCTGAGCTGCGTGACCATTGTCACGCCGCGGGGATTGATTTCCTGTCCACTGCCTTCGATGCGTCAAGCCTCGATTTTGTCATCTCGCTGGAGCCGGCCTGCCTGAAATGGGCCTCGGGCGAACTGACTAACCGGCCGCTCCTCGTACAGGCGGCGCAGAGTGGCCTGCCGCTATTGCTGTCTACTGGCATGGGTAGCCTGGCCGAGATCGAGCGCGCGGTTGACTGGCTGGACGGACGGCTGCCGCTGGTGATCCTGCAATGTGTGTCGGACTATCCCGCCGCGATCGAAGACCAGAACCTGCGCGTCCTGCCAGCGATGAGCGCTGCCTTCGGCTGTCCTACAGGGTTTTCCGACCATACGCTGGGCCCTTATGCAGCGTTGGTCGCACGTGGCCTAGGCATGGCGGTGCTAGAAAAGCATTTCACCCTCGACACAACGATGGAGGGCCCTGATCACCGCGCCTCGGTCGAACCGGAAGAATTCACCGAGATGGTTCGCCTTTTGCGCGCAGTCGAGGCTGGTCTGGGCGATGGCGTAAAACGCCCGTGTGATTCCGAGGCCGATGTCCACCGCGTTGCACGCAAAAGTTTGGTCTGGCGGCGCGACCTCCCCCAGGGCCACGTGATCGCCGCTGAGGACCTCACTGCTAAGCGTCCCGGCACGGGGCTTGCGCCTGACCTAATTGACATGATCGAGGGCCGCACCCTCACCCGCACTGTGTGCCGCGACAAAATGGTCGATCCCGCTGATGTCCGCTGAGCCCCTCATCCCCGACGCGCTTGCCGGTGCTGCGCCGGTCTGTCTCTTCGGGGCGGGCGGGCATGGCCGCGTGGTAGCCGCCCAAATCTTCAGGCGCGCGCCGGATGTCAGGCTCTCGTTCGGCGACGCCACCCAGCCTGCATCCCAGGTGGACGGGGTCACGCTGCGTTTCCACGATGTGGTTCAAGCGGAGGGGCACCTGATCTTGGTCACCATCGGCGACAATGCCGCGCGCCGTCGTCTTCAGCATGCCGCCGAGGCGGCTAGTATGGACATAGGCCACGTGGTGATCGATGAAAAAACATATTTCGCCACCCCGCCGGGTCCGGGCACGCAGGTTCTAGCCGGGGCTGTGGTCAATCCCGGAGCCCAGATAGGCGCGGGCGTGATCATCAATAGCAACGCCGTGGCTGAACATGACACGCGGATCAGCGATTTCTGCCACTTGGCCCCCGGCAGCGTCGTGGGCGGCGGCGCGGTGCTAGGCGAAAGCGTATTTCTCGGCACCAGCGCCTCTGTTCTGCCTGGCATTACGATCGCGCCTGGCTGCGTGATTGGGGCGGGCGGGGTGGTCGTGCGCGACATTGAACAGCCTGGCACCTATGTCGGCGTCCCGGCCCGGCCTCTGTTTAAGACGAAAAGGACCCTCGCGTGAGTTCGAAGTGTGTCGTCATCGATTATGGGAGCGGAAACGTCTTTTCTGTCATGCATGCATTGCGTAGCCTCGGGATCGCGGCTGATCTCAGTCGCAACCCGGACAGTATCCTGGCTGCCGACCGCGTGGTGCTGCCGGGCGTCGGCGCCTTTGGGCGCGCCGCCGAGCGGCTGTACGATCTCGGATTAGACGAAACGATCCACGCCTTCATCGCGACGGGACGTCCCTTTTTGGGGATCTGCGTCGGTATGCAATTGCTGATGGAGGAGGGCAGTGAATTTGGCACCCATACCGGTCTTGGCGTGTTCTCCGGCACAGTCGACAAGATAGAAATCACAAAAGAAAATGACCAACCGCTGCGCGTACCGCTGATCGGCTGGTATCCGCTAAACCTGCTGCCGGAGCAGGACGTAGGTATTTTCTGCAGCACTCAGCGGGAAGCCGGGCGCGACGGAGACGCCTATTACTTTGTCCATTCCTTTGCGGTGCGCCCCGCGGACTCGAAGGCGGTGCTGGCGACGGTCAGCCATGCCGGACAGCCGGTGCCAGCAGTGATCCGCAAGGACAACGTCACCGGCGTGCAGTTCCACCCCGAGCGCAGCGGCGAGGCTGGGCTGGCTCTGCTCGACCGTTTCCTGAAACTCTAAACCCAGCTAGGTCCCTAATGTCCGAGACGATATCACCGCAGGCCGCGCAAACGCCGCGACCCCTCCGCCTGCTCCTGGCTAGCTATGGCGGTGGCCATGTGCAGATAGTCTCAGAGCTTGCGCGGGCTTTCGCTGAGCGAGGTGATGACCCGGACGTAATCGGCTTTACCACCGCGCATGCTGAACTGCGTCGCCAGGGTATCGCGGCACGGCCGGTCTCGTCGCTGCTAGACCGGGCGGAGGATGTCGAATGGCTGACGCTGGCCGAAGAGTTCACTGGCAGTACCACGCATCCCGACATTCCCTCCGAGGAAACCCGCGCCTATTTCGCCCTTGGCCTGCGCGACTTGGCGCAGGCTATAGGTCGCGAGGCGGCTCTGGCGCGGGTGCGCGAGTCGGGCCGCACCGCGTTCGAGCCGGTGGGTGTGATGCGCCGCCACCTGCGCCAGATCCGGCCTGAAATCGTTATCACCACCACCAGCCCGCGCTTCGAGTGCGCACTCCAAAAGGCCGCGCGGCTAGAAGGTATTCCCGGCCTAGCCGTAGGCGATCTTTTTCTCATCCAGGAGCATTGGATCCTGCAGCCGGGTTATGCACCGTATCTCACCGTGCTATCGGACGAGGTGGCACGGGCGCTCGTGGCTAAGGGCTTTCCTGAAAGCGGACTCCGCGTCACCGGCAACCCCGCTTTCGACCGCCTCGCCCCCGACCCCGGGGACGCCGCGCGCCGGGACGCCCTGCGTGCGCGGCTGGGACTCGGGGACAGAACCGTAATCCTCTTTCCCGCCACCAGTGGTCAGATGTCGATGGGCAGCGGGGCTTTCATGGAACTTGCCGATGTGGTCGCAGCCTTTGAGGAACTTTGCCGCGCTGATCCGCGCTATACCTACCTGATCCGGCAGCATCCCAACCGACCCATAACCCTGCCCGAGGGTGCGCGACATGGCATGCTGGACGATGGCAGCCTGCTTGGTCCCGAGGACGCCATCCTGGTGTCGGACATCGTCTGCGTCGAGGTCAGCACGATGGGAGTGGAAGCGGCGCTGAAAGGCAAGCCGGTGATCTGTGTTGGCTTTGACGAATATTCGCATTATCCGAAATTTGGCCTGGGGCAGTCTGCGGCTGACATGGACGAGGCTGTCGCGATCATACGGGCGGGTCCAGCCGATACGGTCGCCAAGTTTGAGATGCCTCCCCTGGGAAATGCCACCACCAATGTCCTGGCCTATGTTGACGACATCTTGTCAAAGCATG
>Ga0315338_1001347_pt1 | contig 31710 bp, 17 predicted proteins | sample ASW8metaG_FD_204518 | JGI IMG/M metagenome (GOLD analysis project Ga0315338, IMG submission 204518) | Ammonia-oxidizing marine archaeal communities from Monterey Bay, California, United States - ASW #8 | ecosystem: Environmental > Aquatic > Marine > Coastal | place: USA: California | collected... | reverse complement strand
AAGGACTTCTTTACGAATCCAGTCGCGGAACGCAGTCGCCCCTTCACGGCCAAGAAACTTTCCGTTGACCTGCAGCAGGTCGGCCCATTTATTGGCCCAAAACTCCACATAGGGCTCCGAACCGATCAATTGGTTTACTAATTCCGTTCGCTTCACCAACACATTGCGACTGTCGGCCACAAAGGTACGAATCTGTTCGGCCCTCGGCGGCAGACCCGTGATATCGAGATATGTCCTGCGAATAAAATCGTGATCATTACAGAGTGGAGAGGGTTCAATTCGCATCCGCTGCCATTTGTCGGCAACCAATTCGTCGATTCGACCCCAGGTCTCGGGCTGCTGCCAGACAAAGCCCGTACGATCGCCCATGACAGTCAGGGTGGTGGCCGCATAGGCACCTTCATAGCGGACAATTACGGGGGATTCCCCGCGGCGAACCGCCGTCATCAGACCGGTCTTGTCGGTGGTCGCGACTTCCGTGTTGCCACTCTCTATAAACGCCTCCCGTGTCACGTCACGCGACTGACCATCCGCGTAGGTCGCCACCACACGCATCTGCTGTTTCTGACCGATCTTGTGGATGACGGGATTTTCGGGAAGGACCTGCACACCGCTAACCCGCGGTGTCTCTAAATCCAAATTGGCCCCCGAGGCGATCCAGTCGCGAACGATATTGTAGTAGGGCTCATCGTATTTCATCACCTGTCCGCCCTGATGGGGGACCCCTGCAGTCGGCTTGAGCAACATCAGGCTGTCATCCGGGGAGGCAAAATTGACGCGGCGTGCGGCGAGGTCATCGGTAAATGCCCGCACATCGCTCACCGCGTCGTAGCCACGCAACGAAAGCTTGAATCCGTTCTGCCCCTTCTGCGCACCATGGCAGGTACCAGCATTACAACTTAAACGGGTTAGGACCGGATTCACATCGCGAATAAAATTAGGTTCATAGGCCGCGCCCATTCCAGTAACCTCGACCGGAATCTCTACCCGCTGCCCGGAAAACTCTGCAACCAATATTCCTCTACCATCCTGCTGTGGTACGAAGAGACCGCTCGCCGAGATGCTCCCCACCCCCTCCACACTCCAGCGGACATCTCGGGTGACGTCGACGGACGTTCCGTCTGCGATGTTCGCCGTAACCAGAAGCTGCACTTTATCGACGGGCCGCTCGATCGTAATCGTCTGGGGTTCGACCGACAGGCCATTGGTGACGGCATCCTCTTCCTCTTCGAAGGTGACCAGGGCGACCTTGTTCGTAGCTGCCTCGTCACCAGCTGCCTCGTCACTGGCTGCTGCTTGCGGAGCAACCTCCCGATCCTCAAGTTCGGTTGGTGTGAAATTGCCGGTTACCTCTCCGGTCTCGGCGTCGATCAAGCGGACCACGCCGTCGGCACCTGCGGCCGCCAACTGCTTGCCATCGGGACGTATTGCCAGGGCAAACACCCCGCTTTCGGGTTGATCCCGCTTCCAAAGTTCCTTGCCCGATTCGGTTTCAAAGCCACGAATTTCTCCCTTGCCATCTAGGGAACTGCCGGCGAAACAGCGAGAACCGTCGGGGGCGAACGCCACCGCAAAGAGACGCCCCGGGAGCTGGTAATATTCGCGTATCTGATTCGGATTTCCCCCACTGGCCGGGGCCGCTTTGGTCGCCATGCGAAACAGCTTGGGGGCCCCGTCGGCACCTCCGACGAGGATTTCATTGCGGAAGGGGTGTCTCGCGATCTTGATCATCCCACCGAGCAAGACGCCCGGTGTGTGGGTCGTGACATTGCCGACAAAACGCTGAGTGGCCACATCGGTCTGTTTGACCGTCTTGTCGCGACTGACCGAAAAGATCGATTTACCGTCCTTGGCAAATACGGTGTCCCGAATCCAGTCGTCGTGGGCGGCCATGAAGACCACTTCTTTTCCGGTTTCCGCATTGAGCGCACGTACGCTCTTGTCGGCTCCACCATAGGCAATCAGCTGTCCGTCGGGAGACCAACTGCCACCGTAGACGGTATCGAAGGTGGTTGGCACCGAGAGCAGCAATGCGCGCTGCGGAACATCCCAAACCTGAATTTCACCCATCCGTCCCGGTTGGCCGCCGGCGACCGCCAACCGCTGGCCATCGGGCGAAAATTGAACCGATTCAATCCGTTGTGACAAACCGACCAATCGACCGAGCCGCGCGGAACCATCGGCCGCCAGGAGAAAGACTTCATGAAAACCGGATACTGCTAGCAGTTTGCCATCCGGGGAAAAATCGAGCGAGGTAATCACCGGCGGGCGGGTGTAGACTGGAGGATGCTCCATGTCGTATCGCGCAACTGCCGAAGCTGGCGTGTCATCAATCGCACCCTCTTGAATCCAACGGGTGATCAGCTTGATATTACTCTCAGACAATGGTGGCTTGTCACGGGGCATCTCCGCTTCACCATCACTCGGCGTAATTTGTGCGACAAGGTTGCTACTGGACGGGTCGCCAGGCACAACCGCAGAAGACTCACTCTCCCCACCAGCCAACAGCCCCGCAAAACTGGTCATCACGTACTCGCCGTCTGACTTGGCCGGCTGGTGGCATCCCTGACAGTTCGCCTGAAAAATCGGCCGAATATGTTTGTAGTAACTCACCTTTTCGCCAGCACCGGGTGCGTCGTCCGGGGCCTCGGATTCAGCCGCCGAGAGGCTTGCTGCGAGAACGAGAAACAGAGCCGCGAGCAAAACCGGTAGAAAACGTTTCACATGCATGATCGCATTTCCAGACCGCATGAGCACAGCACCAACCAAAAAAGGTGCGTGGGATGGTTTGCGAGCGGTCGCAAGCGGACCGCTCGGTGGGGTGTCTTAAGTTTAACCCCAGGGGCCAAAACATCCTAGTATATTAAACGCATTCTTTAATACTATTTCATTACATCCGGCATCGCCAGGTCTTTTCAGAAAACCTCATTTTTCATGCCAAAAAATAGCCCCAAAGCATACGGTTGTGGCGAGGGGGGCGTTTGTCGGTCCTTCAGGCATAGCGATTGAGAAAGCGATCGACGATCCCCGGTGCGCGGTGATTGGCCCAGACCAGCAGGCCGCCAAGAATGTTGGGAATGATTTCCCGTTTGCCTTTCTCGATTGCGCGGACCGTTCTGCGAGCGACAGTGGCGCTAGGGACCCCGGGACCTTTGTTCCAGGGGACCTCACCACGACCATGGACCACCCTGTCATAAAATTCTGTTTCGGTTGTGCCCGGGCTGACCATCAGAAGATCAATTCCCAACGAACGAAGTTCGATACGCAACGATTGACTCAGCCCCTGTAGGGCAAACTTGCTGCTGCAGTATTCATACATCCTGGGAATTCCCCGATGCCCCAGGATCGATCCGATATTGACCACAATGGGTGAAGTACCCGCCTGTAGGGCAGGCAGTGCTTCGCGAATCATTTCTACAGCAGCGAAAAAATTGACCTCCATGATCTGTCGAAAACGCTGTGGATCACTATCGACGAAACGCCCGAAACTGCCAATGCCCGCATTGTTGATGATCGCATCCAAGCCACCGAAAGCAATCACACACTTCTCGATCGCGGCCTTGCGAACAAGCGGGTCGGTAACATCCCCAGCAACGATTTCGACTTCTGCCTCTGCAGACTCCGCCAAAATTTCCGCCGCCACCGCCTCGAGTTTCTCACCGCGCCTGGCAACGAGCACACAACGGGCAGAGCCACGGGCGAGGTCTAGAGCCAACGCCCGCCCAATGCCACTCGATGCTCCCGTAATCACGGTACGCATCCCGCTGATTTTTCGTTTGGCCATCGGGGCACCCTAACTAAAGCATTTATTCGAAAACAGGTCTACACAAAAATGAGCTACGCCGCTCCGTCAGCTTTTTTCGCCTGATGATTTTCAAGAGGCACATTGGTGGCTGTGCCTACTACCGGATGGGTTCGCACCAGAGTGTCCGGATCCTCAATTTTGTTGAGGTACTCGTGCGGTATACGACAATGGATGGTTACGCGATCTTCATCATCGTAGCGATGGGAAAACACCTCACCATGCTGCGCCAGGTAGGCAAGCAGGCGACCATTGCCAACATGCGTTTGGATATCGACATCACAAAAATTACGGCTTAGCGCCAAAGAGACAACGTGCGAAAGTCGGTTCAGACCAACACCAGATTCAGCACTGATGGGAATCGCTTCCGGATAGCGATTGAGGATCGCATCGATACCAGCCCGGTCCGTCAGTCGGTCGGTCTTGTTGAGCACCAACACGGTATTTTTCTCTTCAATCTCCAGATCCTCGAGTACACGGTAGACCGAGGCAATCTGCTGCAATGCCTCAGGATTGGATGCATCGGCAACATGTAAAAGTAGGTTGGCCTGTCGCGATTCTTCGAGAGTCGCTTTGAAACTGGCGATCAATGAGTGTGGTAAATCCCGAATAAATCCTACCGTGTCGCTAAGCAGAACCGGGCCCCAACCGGGAAGCTGCCAGCGCCGCGTTCGCGTATCGAGCGTTGCAAACAGCTTGTCCTGAGTCAGCACACCGGCGCCGGTAAGGCAATTCATCAAGGTACTCTTTCCCGCATTGGTATAGCCAACAAGCGAAACCGTCATATGTCCCTGCCGGGCGGCCAGCGTGCGCGATTTACGGCGTTCGATAACACCCAAATCTCTGCGGAGATCGCGAATCCGCTTTTCAACGAGGCGACGATCTACCTCCAACTGTTTTTCGCCCGGCCCGCGCATACCAATTCCACCCTCAATCCGAGAGAGGTGCGACCACATGCGCTTGAGTCGTGGCAGAGAATATTCGAGTTGAGCAAGCTCCACTGCCAGGCGGGCTTCGCGTGTCCTCGCACGGTTGGCAAAAATATCCAGGATCAACTCGGTACGATCGAGAACCTTGACTTGGGTGGCTTGTTCGAGATTCCGCGTCTGCCCCGGAGTGAGGTCATTATCAAAGAGTACTAGATCGGCCTGGGCTCCTTGTACCAGGGCGACCAACTCCAGCAGCTTACCCTTACCCAGGTAGGTCGCACGGTCAGGCCGCTCGCGCCGCTGCACCAAATGGCCCACGACGTGTGAACCGGCAGTGTCGGCCAGACCCTCAAGTTCCTGTAGCGGATTTTGTCGCACAGGCTGATCCGGCAGGAGAACACCGACCAGTACAGCCGCTTCACTACGGATACCCTCGATGCGGGTCATCTCTTTCAAAATGCTACCTGCAAAAGAATGATCTGTTTCAACGTTTGCCTTTTCCTCCCGACCTCATGGCCTATTAGCCCGGAAACTCTTTTCTCCACGCAAAGTGGTCCCTTCCATCGTAATCCAGAAGGACCCGACTGCACCAGATGTCCAGCTTTTTCCCGCCTAGTCCCTGCAAAGCTGCCTGTTTCTCTCCCCCAGGTCCGCCACCCTGCGGCGTTCGCAACCCTGACCTGCTTGCCGGGTCGCAGGAACATGGAGTGTCATGGCTGTTCATCGGATCGCAGGTGGCAATAACTTTCATAGCGACGCGCATCAAGCCGACCATCGGCGACCGATGCTTTTACCGCGCAATCTTCTTCGTGCGTGTGCGTGCAATTCGGGAATCGGCAACGATCGACAAAAGGCCGTATATCGCGGAACAACCCCGCAACTTCCTCCGCAGTGACATCCCATAGCTGGAACTGGCGAATACCGGGTGTGTCGACGATGAATCCTCCGAAGGAAAGTGGCAACAGCTTTGCCGTTGTCGTGGTATGCCGACCCTTCTGCGTCTCCGCGCTCACCGTCGCAGTTCGCAGGGCCAAGCCAGATTCGATCGCGTTGAGGATGGACGATTTACCGACACCACTCTGTCCCACAATAACCGACTCGCGATCGGACAACTCTGATTTCAACGAATCGATATTCAATCCGGTCTCCGCAGAAATCTGAAGTACCTTGTATCCCATCTGGGCAAAGACCCCCACCAGCGGTTGCAATGGCCCCGGATCAACTAGGTCAATCTTGTTGATACAAATGATCGGCTCGATCCCGACTTGTTCAGCAGCCACGAGAAACCGGTCAATGAGATGCGGTTTCAATCCGGGCTCGGCAGCACTGGTTACCACCACAATCCGGTCGACGTTGGCCACAAGCACATGCCGCCGTCCACGACTGGTACGACTCAAGATCCCCGTTCGTTGTTCCACGCGCTGGATCAGTCCCTCATCACCATCGGGCAGAAACTGGACGCGATCGCCTGTAGCGACAACATGACGCTGATCGGTACTGAGGGTTTTAAGCAGACGTCGCACAGCGCACCGATAGATTCGGCCATCGCTAGTGCGGACATTGCTGATGAGCCCCTTGACCTCTAGGACCCTTCCCTCAAGACAGGCCAAGGTATCAATATCGGGAATCACCGAAAATCCGCAATCATCATTTTCGACCCGGTCGCCGACGACTGTCCGTTTTCGCGACAGCTCCCCTTTGCCACTGAGCCTCTCCTTCCGTGCGCTGTCATCTTCCGAAAATCCATGTTCGGCAAATTCCTGCGTGAGCCCTGTTTTGCGAGTACGGACCTGACGGTTTTTTCGAAAGCGGACTCGAATTTTCTTCTTCTTGGCCATATGAGGGGAGCTTCAGCCGTTGGGCGGATTACTGAGAGGGGTATCTGCTTCACCATCAACTTCAGGAGAACCGCGTCGGGGAGTTTTACGTTGGGGCTTCTGTTTGTTTTCAAGCCCGGACCGCCTTAACAACGACTCGCCGAAAATTTCGTCGACCGGCTCATCGGGTGGGGGGGGGCCCACGGCACCAAGATCACTCGGCACATAGAAAATACGGTAGTGATGTTTTGCAATGCTAAGGATATCTCCAGAATCGAGGCGTTTATCGGTTACAGCAGCCTTGTTAATCTTCACGCCGTTGAGGCTCTTAAGGTCCTTCACGTACCAGTAGCCGCCACGGACCACCAACTGGCAGTGGTGGGCCGAAATATTTTTGAATCGCAATACAATGTCGCAACTCTCACGGCGACCGACCATGAGCGTCTTTTTCAAAAGCGGAATGGGATCGCCACCACCCTCCGGAACCAGTGTCCCGTAATCCTGAGTTTGCCGCGAATATTGATCTGCCAATTGCGTCTTCCGCTATGTTTCGCTGCTGGGAACGTGCGGCCAAGAACAACCCCTGCCCGACACAAGACTCCAGAGCTATAGTGAACCCTCGTCCATGATTCCTCGACGCTCTATTTTTAAACACCGTTTGGCCCGAGGTCAATGAAAGAAGCTATCCAACAAGATGACAACTGGCGGGCCGCAGGCCACCGCTACCACCCCTACGGGTTCGCCATGCGGAGGCGATTCGGCCAGCGGGTCCAAAAAGTAAGCATTGATGCCGGTTTTACCTGCCCCAACGTCGATGGCACGGTCGCCGTCGGCGGTTGTGTCTTCTGCGACAATCGCAGTTTCAGCCCCTCCCGCCGCGTGCCGCGGACAAATGTTGCGGCACAGATCGACGAAGGGATACGAAATCTCCAACGGCGGTACCGGGTCAAACAGTTCATTGCCTATTTCCAGCCCGCAACAAACACCTACGCCCCCGCCAAACAGCTCAGAACGCTTTTTGAAGAAGCGCTCCGTCATGACCAAGTTGTCGGGCTGGCAGTCGGTACGCGTCCCGACTGCGTCGAAGAAGATGTGCTCGATCTGCTGACAGAACTGGCCGAGCGGACGTACGTTTCTGTGGAGTACGGGATGCAGACGATGCACGACCGGTCGCTAAAATGGATGAACCGGGGCTGCACGCACGCCGCGATGATTGATGCGGTCGACCGGAGTCGAGGCCGCGGCTTTGGAATCTCTGCACACATCATACTCGGCCTCCCGGGAGAATCGGAAGAAGACATGCACGCGACAGCCTATGAGGTGGCGCGTCTCGGGGTGGATGGGATCAAACTCCACAATTTGTACGTCGTCAAAAACACGCCCCTGGCCGATCAACTCGCTTCCGGTGCCCTTACGTTGATCGATCGTGGGCAGTACGTCCGGATGGTGGTCGATTTTCTCGAGCGGCTACCTGGGGATTGTGTCGTGGAACGACTTTCGGGTGATGCCCCGCCCGACTACTTTATCGCGCCGACCTGGTGCCTTGAGAAGACAGCGGTCCAAAAGGCAATAGACGCAGAAATAGAACGCCGCGACACATGGCAGGGCCGCCTGTACCAGGGCGAAGAGCGAGCATCTGAGAGCATTGAATTTCATCCCTGCAGTAAGATAGAATGAACGCTGCGGAGCGGACCGGGTAGTCGCCGGTCCGGTGGCTCGCGCCGCTGGACGGGAGGAAAGTCCGGGCTCCAGAGGACAGGGTGGTGGGTAACACCCACCGATCGCAAGATCCGGGCAAGTGCAACAGAAAGGAAACCGCCCCTTGCGCAAGTGTGAGGGGTAAGGGTGAAACGGTGCGGTAAGAGCGCACCAGCAGGTCGGGTAACCGGCCTGGCTAGGTAAACCCCACCCGGAGCAAAGCCAAATAGAGAGCAGTTCCGCAACCGCGGGACACGGGTCGGTCCGGCCCGTTATCGACTTTCGGGTAGGCTGCTGGAGGCGGTGAGCAATCGCCGTCGTAGAGAAATGGCTACCTCGTAAACCGTAAGGCTTGCGACAGAACCCGGCTTATAGGTCCGCTCCGCATTTTTTCTGCCTCTCCAACTGCGACGGAGAGGCAATCGCCCAGATTGATCAAAGGCGAGGACACCAAAAGTGCCCGCAATCTTTTGCGCGATTTTGGATCAAGATGCGTGCCGTTGTCCGTCGGTGCTTGCCAGCGGACAATTCCGATAGATCTCTACAAGATTACCTGCTTCGTCAGAGAGTCGAAACTGCGTCAACGCTCGCTCGAGGCCAGCCTGTCCGAACTGCTCGGCCTCTCCGGCTGCCAACAATTCGAAGACCGCATTGCCTATCTGTTCCGGGGATCCCGCATTGACCAGTCTCCCAGTTTTTCCCTCCACAACCAACTCCTCAAACGCTCCCACCCGTGTCGCCACCACCGGCACCGCGCAGGCCATTGCTTCCAACGGCGTGAGCCCGAATCCCTCCCAACGCTGCGGCGCGACAAACAGATCGAGTGCTTGATACCATTCGGGCATCTCGTGCACTTGCACCTCGGGACAAAACAGAATGCGCTCGGCCAGGCCGGCGGCCTCAATTTTCTGACGCAGGCCCCGCTCGAAGAGCGCGTGCTTTTCCGTTGCTCGTCCCATGACCACCCCATACACATCCGCACCGCGATGCAGCGCTTCGATCATGGCGTCCACGAAAACGTCTGTACCCTTTTGATGCCGGATGCGGCCGTAGCAGCCGATCAGCACGCCATCGGGAAGTCCGAGTTTGCGTTTGACCTCCGCTTTGTTGTCCGGAGGACAGAACGATTCGGTGTCGATCCCGTGCATGATCACCGTCGGGACGCACTCCAGATAGGCGGCGGTTTTTTTCGAGGTCGCTACAACGGCATCCATTTGCCGAATAAGGGCTTTGGTGATCCGGGTGTGCTTGCGCTGCGATGCCGAGGTGAAGATCAGTTTCAGCCGTTTCCGGAGCAATGTTCGCAACAAGAGGCCTGCGATCATCTCAGTATTCCGCCGGGCATGCCACACCCGTGGCCCGTTCGGGCCGTACCTCGACATGGTCAGAACCTGCCACCACGAAAGCTGTGGGACGTGTTCGGGCAGGCCCGGACCGAGCGCGGCAATCCCGATACTCTTCGCCTGCAGGGGAACGAGCCGCACAATCGTCGCTGTCACACCGGAGAGCCGCCGCTTAAAGTTCGGGGCGATCACATCGACTTTGGCTGGATCGATCATCGGCGGGAAGTTTTACAAAAGACAAAAGGGCCATCAGCGTCGGCCATTATATGCGCTTTCATAATTGCAGGCATCACCAGTTCTAACGCCCCAGCGGGAGCAAGATCATCCGTATCCCAGCACAAAAAAGAAAAAGAATTCGATCCGTAGAGGAATTTGACGCATGGAGAGATCCCGCTGCTACAGATACATTCCGAGAAAGCCGCCAGCCTCATCGCAACTGGCAGCAATCTGTTCTGCCCGCTCTTTGCTCCGGGTCAGGTCACCGGCAGAAATGTAGCTATTAAATTCGATCAATACCGCGGTCGACACGGTTTCACAAAACCAACTGACTACCGGTTCACTCAGCCAGTCGCAGGTATCCTGCTCAAGGCAGCAATCCAAATCACACGCTAGGCTGCAAAGATCTTCTGCATTGGTGAGCAATGTGCCTTCGAATCCAAAGTTCAGCATGCCGCAAGTAGGGTCGTTGGTAAGCTGGTAGATGCAATGGGCATTGTAAAGGTAGTAACTGTTGTGGGTTCCATGCTTTTCCATCGCGGCCTTGATCCGCTCGCAGCGACTGCGGAAGGGGGATGATGCATCGAGAGGAATGTCGAGTCGACCGACGCTGCGAAGTGGCAAGCAATCAAAGGTGATCTCGACACTCTGATCCTTCATAGATGAGCAACTCCGCTGTCAGCTCGACAAAGCGTTTATCGCGAGGCGGACTGTTTGGCTTCCTTTGTGAGAACCCGGTCCAGGGCAATCGTCAACCAGCCATCTTCCATCTTCAAAGCAGTGAAGGCTAGCTGGCCGATATTCTTGAACTGCGGATCGGGAAATTCGAGAGGAAAAATCTCCACGACTTTATTCTCGCCATTTTCTCCTTCGAGTGTCGCTTTCCAGCGTGCCCGCAACTTGGAGCGAACGGGGGCATCGGCAGCAACGAATCGCTGGCCCTTCTCAACGGCCGTAGGATCGACTCCCTGATCCATTAGCGTGAGCCGCACCCCACCGTACTTGTCGATCTCGACGTTGTAGATCGCCCACATGCTCATCGCACGTTTGTATTCCTGATCATCCAAACCCGAAAATTCAACTCCACGAAGGGTGAACTTCACCGTTCCCTTACGGAATTCGATGCTGAGAGGATTCCGGGAAGCAAACCGCATTTGCCAGGGAGCTTGCTCTCGCTCAGCGGGCGTGGCAGCTTTTTCAGGCTGCCCTTCGGCTTTACGCCGCTGCTCTATTTTTTTCACGCGTTGTTTTTTGAGCTTCTCAAGAAAATTTCCATCGCCACCCTCTTTATCTGCATCGTCACTACTGACTTTCTTGCCACCAATCAGGCTGGCCGCCATATTATTGACAAACGATTCATGCAAGCGAACGGCCAAATCGTGGTCGCCGGGAGGTTCTGCCACCGCCGTCGGTGCCGCCAATTGGTCTGGAGCCGCTTTCTGTATCTTAAGGCGAACCGACGCATCGCTGGAGTCGACCTGGAACAAGCCGGGAAATGCGTCTTTCCGCAGCAGCGGCCCGCGGAACTTGGCCTGATACTTATTGTTTGCATTGGCAAGCATCTCTTCTGCCTGCGCATCCATCCGCTGTTCAACCCGGCGGGAAGCCCTCATCGAACTTTCCTGCTGGGCCTGCCCTCTGCTTTTACCAATTTTTTTCCATGCCATCCGTTCAATCAATCGGTTGCCACGTTGGTGCGATAAACCGGTAACATCGGTTTCTGTAATCGCAATGGCACTCGCAGGAAGCGAAGAAAATCCCTCCGAAGAAAAGCGAACATGTTTGGTCGCTTCCAGTTCGGTTGTGGAATTTGCAAAAACCTGGACCGAACGTTTGCGGGCAATCGTCTTCGATTTGGTCATCCCGGTCATCTTGAGACCAAGAACCGCATGCTCCTCGCTCGGAACCAAGTTGACCGCAAGTTTCCCCGTAGTATGTCCCTTCCCAACGACAGAAGCCCCGAGAATCATCTCTCGGATGCTCGTCGGTTCATCGATCTTGCGGTCCATGGCAGCGGCAATCAGTCCTGCTGAAACGTATGCGGCCAGATTTGGTTTTGAGTAGTGAGCCCGTACAGTTCCGGTAACGTTTGGTGCTACATGAAAGCGTTCCAGGAAGTGGATCTTCTTACCAATATCCATCGCATCCCAATGCGAAGAATCGGAACCGTAACTGGCCAACCCTTTCTCCAGATCTTTCGAGTAGCCCTGGATCCTTTTCTGCACTACTTCGGTTTTGCCCAAAGCGAGACTCCCATCAATCCATCGGCGAAGGCTTTGTCGTAACTGGATAAAATGCGGATTTTCCAGACCGCTGTAGTTGGCCGAGAACCGCTGCGCGACCTTAGCCAGCTGCGCTGTATTGGGTGTCTTTGCCCGGAGCTGGTCTTGAAGGTCACTCCAGAGAAGATATTTTTTCCAGGCCTTCGACCAGGCGGGATTCTGAGAAAGAAATTGGCTCAGCCCTCGGGCGCGGTTACGAACATCCTCTCTCATCGCTGCAACCGCGGCAGTGGTGGGAGGGATAAATTCTTTGTGCGCCTCTCCGGCAGCCCCAGGCAACTGCTCCGGGGTGAGAACCGAGAGTTCCGCCAGCCAGAGTTTTAGTGCGGAACCGACTGCAACAAAGCGGCGCTTATCGATACCATCTACGTTGCTCTCGTAGCGCGCAAGTATTTTCTGAACCGCTTTTCTATCTGCACTGCTTCCCTTGGCTAATTGCGTGCGGAGCTGGTCGGCCTTGAGGTATTCGTTCCAGGCACCGCCGTAGTCGCTCGTCGATAGCCAATGTTCCAGTTCCTCAAACGACTTGCGGAGTTGGCGCGGGGCCTGATCGGCTCGTAGAGCTGCCTCTGGAAGAAGAGACGCCCCCGCAACCACCAAGCCGATAACCAAGCGAGCGGTAATGCCCGGCAACCGTAGTTGAGATCGCATCCTTTCGCTCCTAAGCCGAATGAGACAGAAATTCGGGCAATCAATGAGTAAGTGGTAACAAATTGTAGCTTGGAATCCGATGGCGGTTTGAAAAGATCCTCGATTGCCGTTTCTCTAAAAAACAACCTGGAATCCATTGCGCCGTGGGGTGGGATTATGGGCATTATAGCGAAAATACATCTTCTGAAAGGCCTGCTATTCAACTTTTGTATTCCCGGAAGCAATCAAGTCGCTAAAACGACTGCGGGGGGCTCTGGGCGAGAACCTCGTTTTTTAGCCGAAACCAAGTAGTCGTGGGCGGTGTTTCATGGTTAGGCGGTGGGCCCGCCCGGTGAGGAACAACACCACCCGATGATCGATGCGAATCGGCTCAAAACTGCAAAAAGACTCCCGAAGCACCCATGAAAAGAACTTTCCCAACATTTGTCCCGATTATGGCCCTCTGGATCGGCTGTTTTGGATCTGCCGTTTCTACTTTGGCGGAAAAACCGCAAAGCGATCTGTTTTTTGGTGGGCCGAATACCACCGACTCCTCGATAGCGACCGCCGAGGCGATCAATACTCTTTTTCAAAGAGCCGGTGTGAGAGACGGGACAACGGTCGACGACTACACCTATCTAAGGCGGGCCTTTTTGGACACCATCGGCAAGGCCCCGACACCAGGGCAGGTTGATGCCTTCGCCCAAAATGGTTCAAAAGACAAACGATCGCGAATGGTTGAGAAGCTTCTCGAAAACCCTGAATTCGGGAAAAACTGGGGGCGCTACTGGCGAGATGTGATTCTCGCGAGACGCTCCGATGATCGCGCCCTGGGGATTGTCGCCAACGGCCTTGCCAACGCCATGGGAAACAAACTTAACGAGGACGTTTCGTGGAGGCAGATCGCGCGTTCTTTTATCACCGCCAGCGGCGACATCCGGAAGAATGGTGAGACAGGCTTGTTCCTCGCACAAAAGGGCGAGACCGCGGAAATTACTTCTGAAATTACGCGGATCTTTATGGGCATGCAAATCCAGTGTGCTCAGTGTCACGATCATCCGACTGAGGATTGGACGCGGGAGCAGTTCCATCAAATGGCCGCCTTCTTTCCACGTCTTGGTGTGCGAAGAGTCCCCAATGTAATGATGCGCAGTTTCGAAGTGTACTCTGCTGACGGGCAAAAGGCTGACGGGCAAAAGGCTGACGGGCAAAAGGCTGACGGGCAAAAACGCAAGAAAAAACGGAAACAGAAACTAGAACACTTCATGCCCGATCTGGAAAATCCAATGGCCCAGGGCACCATCATGCAACCGATTTTTTTCCAGACCGGTCAAGCCCTGGAACTGGGGGCACCCGATGCCGACCGACGTGAAACGTTGGCCGAATGGATGACCGACCCCGACGCCAATCCCTGGTTTGCCCGGGCGTATGTCAATCGCATCTGGTCGGAACTTGTCGGCAAAGGATTTTACGAACCGGTCGATGATTTGGGAGAAGAAAAAAAAGGGATACACACCGATGTTCTGATCTATCTCTCCGACCGCTTCGCTGAAGCAGGCTTGGACACCAAGTGGCTCTTTCGCACGATCATGGCAACCGACATCTACCAGCAGCAGGCTGGCTCGCGAGCCAGCGACGATACCGATTCGATTGCAATGCGTTCCCCGCAACCGCTCCGGAGCGACCAGCTCTTTAGCTCTCTCTCCGCCGCGCTGGAGATCGACCACTTTCTTAACAAAGGCAAAGGCAAAGGCAAAGGCAAAGGCAAAGGCAAAGGCAAAGGCAAAGGTAAAGGTAAAGGTAAAGGTAAAGGTAAAGGTAAAGGTAAAGGTAAAGGTAAAGGTAAAGTGCCCGAAAAACAAAACCGTGGCGCGGTTCTTTTCAATCTGGCCTTTTTCTACGATCCGAGCCTGCCTCGCGATGAGATCAACTCCACGATTCCGCAGGCGCTGCTGCTGATGAACAGTCCACAGTTAGATAAACTCATCAGCAGCGATCGGAGGGGCGGTATGCTCCGAGAGATGCTGGCCGACGATGCGGATAACCAAGGCTTGGTGGAACAACTCTACCTCCGTTGCCTCTCCCGTGAGCCGTGCCAAGAGGAACTAAAAACCTGCCTTGCGCACATAGAGCAAACCGGCGACCGCGCGGAGGCCTGCGAAGATATCCTCTGGGCATTGATCAACTCTGCGGAGTTCCGACATCGCAAGTAAAACAGAAGAGTGACACAGGACGCCATACATCGTGAACGCAACTTCTACAAACCAACGCCAGGACCGGGAGAAACAGACCATGCAGTATCACCAACTCGATACAACGATCCGGTCCGATCGCACTGTTTGCAGACGCGATTTTCTCCGCTGCGTCCCGGCTGCTGCCCTCGCCGCAGGAAGCCTCTCCTGGTCCGATCAGATGGCCCTACAGGCAAGTGAATTAAAACAGGACCAGCGGAGTTGCATCCTACTCTGGATGGCGGGAGGGCCGAGCCAGTTCGAAACCTTCAGCCCGTTGGTAGGTCACGAAAATGGCGGCGGGACCAAGGCAATCCGGACCGCCGTGCCTGGCATCCATATTTCCGAACACCTCCCTCGCATTGCAGAAAAAATGGATGACATTGCAATCATCCGTTCGATGAGCAGCAAAGAAGGGAGCCACAACCGGGCCTCGTTTCTACTCCACACCGGTTACCTGCCGACGGCAGTCCTCAAATACCCGACATTCGGTGCGGTTGCCTCCAAAGAGCTCGGCCAACTCGAAGATGCGCTACCCGCTTTCGTCCGTATCGGCGCGGGCCGCAAGGGTGGCCCCGGCGGTGGTATGCTCGGCACGGAATACAATCCGTTTCTCCATGGCGACCCGAAGCAACCGCCAGCCAACACCCAACCCACAACCGGCACAGAGCGTTATCAAAAGCGATTGAGCCTTTTATCCCGTTTGCAGGAGCCATTTGCTCAGACCGGTGGAGGGAGCCAGGTAGAAACCCATCGCAAGCTCTATGACACGGCTTCGCAGATGATTCTCAGCCCACAGATGGATGCGTTCGACCTCATGCAAGAACCGGAAACAATCCGCACAGCGTACGGAACATCAGAATTTGCATCCGGGTGCCTCTTAGCCCGACGACTCATCGAAGCGGGGGTCACCTTCGTCGAGGTCCATTGCCGGGGCTGGGATACCCACAAGGACAATTTTACCAAAACGCCTGAACTTGCCTCGCAAATTGATCAGCCGATGGCACAGTTGATCACCGATCTGAAACAGCGGGGAATGCTCGATTCGACACTCATCGTCTGGATGGGCGAGTTCGGACGCACACCGCGAGTCAATCCTCGTGGTGGGCGGGATCACTTTCCACGCGCGTTCTCCGCGGCACTCGCCGGTGGGGGCATCCGTGGCGGGCAGGTGATCGGCACAGTCAACGAAAAGGGTACTGAGGTCACTGATCGACCCGTCAGCGTTCCCGACCTCTTTCAAACCTACTGCCAATCCCTCCAGATCGACGCGGAGCACGAAAACATCAGTAGGAGCGGGCGGCCTGTCAAAATCGTCACCGAGGGCCAATCGGTCGCTGAACTCTTTTGAAATTTTTCGCCTCGCATCGGCAATCGTCCACAACGGACGATTTGACAAACGGCGTTTTTTTCGCATACCCCATTGCGGACTTCGTCCAGGAGAACCATGACAAGTTGGCGGCAGCCTCCCGGCCAAGAATGCTATCCATTACGCAATAACTTGCACTTCGGCGACCCGCCCCCCCCATACACGAGCCGGTATCCGAGCGTCCACCACTCTATCAAACTCGGCCTCTCGCTGTTACATTATGTTTTTCGCGAAACGCCCAGGTTACCCCCCGCGACCGCCAGCCGATGCGGTCATAGCCTTTGTGGGCAACGAGTCAGGAAATGGACCGGTTCTCTTTTCTAAAACCACACGGAAAATTAGCGATTTAATGCAAATCGCGTCTTAGCGATCCACGATCGGTTGGCATTCGTATTAGATATTTGTGGGGTTATTAAAACATCGAACAGCCGTAGACGGTGGTGTGGAGAATCGGTACGATCCACCCCCCGCCGCAGGTGCGGTTTTCAGACATTTTTTAAAGGAAAACAACGTTGTCCCTTGTTCCAATCAACGGTGACCTAACCTCGGGTGAAACGGCCTCGGGTGAAACGGCCTCGGGTGAAACGGATGTCCTCTGGCAGGCTTCCGGGGATGCGCAATCCATCGTCGCGACAGACTCCGAAAAAGCTGACGGGAATTTGCCTGCGGGCGGCCCTGAGGAACCCATCAGTGAACCGGCTGATTGGTTCAATCGCACAATCATGCTGACCGCGATCATTGCGCCGTTTCTTGGTTTCCTCGCAGGGATCTATTACTGCTGGACGATTGGCTGGATGGGCTGGCCTTTTCTGGCGATGATCGTTGTGGCGTGGTGCATGTCGGGAATGGGGGTTACCATCGGCTTCCACCGACTGCTGACCCATAGCTCCTTCGAAACCTATAAACCGCTCCGCGCATTCTGGATGATGATGGGAGCGTTGAGCATTGAGGGGTCACCACTGGTCTGGTGCGCGGTCCACCGAAAACACCACCAACGATCGGATGTCCTGGGAGATCCGCATTCGCCCAATCTGCACGGCAAGGGCCTCTGGAACGCAATCCGCGGTTTTTTCTACGGTCACTGTGGTTGGCTGCTTACGACCCACTGGTCCAAACCCGACTTGAGTCGCTACGTACCCGACCTTTTGCAGGATAAGTTTCTCGTCTGGGTGGATCGCTTCTACTACCTTTGGGTTTTGATCAGCTTCGCCATGCCCGCTGGTATCGGTGTGCTGATTGCCTGGTTGAGCGGAGATCCACTTTGGAAAGGCGCGCTGCTGGGCATACTCTGGGGTGGTCTGGTACGCGTTTTCATGGGACATCACATCACCTGGTCGATCAATTCCGTCTGTCACATGTTTGGCAAACGCGACTACCAAACTACCGACAAGTCAACCAACAACCTTGCCTGTGCCCTGTTGGGATTCGGCGAAGGCTGGCATAACAACCACCATGCATTTCCCACATCGGCAAGGCATGGCTTACATTGGTGGCAGATCGATACCAGTTGGCTTGCAATCTATACCATGCAAAAGCTGGGGCTTGCCTGGGACATCAAAGTCCCGAGTCGCGAGATCATCACGGCCAAACAGATCCGCTGACACCGAAAGCTTTCGAAGTGGCCGTCAGCCCCTAAGCAGATCAATTCTACCGCGGAGCGGGGGAGAGTCTCTCTGCGAGTCTCTCTTGTTTGTCTCTCTTGTTTGTCTCTCTTGTTTCCCTCTTTTGTTTTTCTCCGCAAACCGGAAAAACAATTTCGTTTTCCGCTGCGATACCTCGATCCTTGGGACATTCGACCTTTGTGGCCGGTGGCCCAACAACCGCCTGAACGATACGATATAATGCATGCGCATGGAAGCAAGTCGATTGTCCGCACAGTCATAGAGAACGGGGTACCAGGAAATCTGCCTAGATGAGCGAACAGCTAGCAACGGACACCGAGGTGTATGAACTGGCAGCCCTACTGGAGGCGAATATTTCCCAGGTGGTCCTGGGAAGGACCGATGCGATCCGTCTCTGTATCGTCGCGCTGTTGGCGGGCGAGCACGTGCTCCTGGAGGATGTACCCGGGGTCGGCAAGACGCTCTTTGGCAAGGCGATTGCAAAGAGCGTCAATGGACAATTTTGCAGGATCCAGTTTACCCCCGACCTGCTGCCCGGTGACATTACCGGCACCAATATCTACCGCCAGACGAGCGGTGAGTTCGAATTCATCAAAGGTCCCGTATTTGCCAATATTGTTCTGGCCGACGAGATCAATCGAACCACGCCACGAACACAAAGTGCCTTGCTTGAGGCCATGAGTGACGGGCAGGTTTCCAGCGACGCCGAAACCCACAAACTGCCGCAACCGTTCATGGTGATCGCAACCCAGAACCCGTTTGAATTCGAAGGGACCTACCCACTCCCTGAAAGCCAATTGGACCGTTTTCTTCTTCGCATTTCGCTCGGCTATCCAAACCGCGACGAAGAGCTTCAGGTCCTCGACGACCACCGCGCGGGCGAGCCGGTGGAACGACTCCGGCCGGTACTCAGTTGCGAGCAAATTCTCGCCATGCAAAATCACACCCGCCAAGTTCGGATCACAGAACCTATTCGCCACTACCTTTTGGATCTGGTGCACCTCACGCGGGACAGTGATGAATTGCATGTGGGTGCAAGCACCCGAGGGGCTTTGTGTTTGTACCGGGCAGCCCAGGCTCTGGCCACGGTCAATGGTCGCGATTACGTCGTCCCCGATGACATCAAGCATCTTGCAGTCCCGGTTCTTGCACATCGTGTGATTACCAAGGGCTATATGCACAGTGGACACCGTAAAGCAACCGAATCGCTCCTAGAGAGACTCGTCGATCAGATTCCGGTCCCCGCTTAGCGACAACCCGTAACCGAAGGGGGAGGAAGCAGTAGCTTCTCGGGGGAGAATCTGCTGTGAGTCACTATCTTGCGATTCAAAACCGTTATTTGCCGCGAGGGCCTCTATTACCTGCTGGTAATCGGCTTCGTCATGTTTGGCTCAATCCTGCGTGAAGTCAATCTGCTGATGGTAATTGCGGGAATGATGTTTTTCCCTCTTCTCTTTAACTGGCGAGCAGCGGTGGTGAGCCTCCGCAGACTGAATGTCAAACGGCAACTAACGTATTCGATGACCGCTGGTGAGCTGCTCGTCGTCAATGTCGAAGTCAAAAAACGGTCTTCGAGAAACCTGTTCGGCAAAAGGCCCAGTTGGGCTGTAAAACTCGAGGAAACAATCATCAACGAATCGATGCCGGCAACCATCCCCCCAAAAACACTCAGCCTCCTATTCTGGCGAATCCCGGTAGCCGGTAGCGCATGCCTCTCCTACAGCGCCCGCCTCTACCAAAGGGGCATGTACAAAATTGGCCCATCTCGGCTTTCAACCGGATTTCCCCTGGGACTGGTCCGTCACTATCGATTGTGGCGAGGGGTCGAACGCGTCGTTGTCTTCCCGCGCTGTGGAAACCTCACTCCGAACTGGATGCGACTGTTCCATCAGGTGGGTACGAGCAAGACCGCACAGCTCCGGTCGTCGCACCAACCTGCCGGTGATTTTCACGGCCTACGAGATTGGCGGACAGGCGATGGCCGGCGTCTGATCCACTGGCGGAGCACAGCTCGCCGCGGTTCGCCTGTGGTCCGGCAGTTCGAGCAGCAGCAGCAGCTCGATCTCAATCTGCTCGTCGACCTTTTTCCCGATAGCCCATCAGGCGAAGGAGACGAGGAAGCGATCGAAGCGACCATCAGTTTTGCCGCGACCATCGTGACCCACCTCTGCCACCGAGGCAACTGTTATCTGCGGCTCGCAGTCCACGGAAACAAAGCGGCCCATCATGCCGGCCCGGTCCATCTACGGCAACTCCCGCAACTTTTGACCATGCTGGCTACCGCGAGTCCACCTTCCAAGGATCGCCTCAGCGACTTGCTGCAAAATGATGACGAACCGCTACCGGCAGGGACACCGACATTGATTCTCAGTCCCCGCCAGCTCGATCCACACACGCTTCTTTCAGAACACGAGGTGGATGATGCGCGCGGCTCCGTCCGGGGAGCGATCACCTGCATCCATACCGCAGGCGCAGAACTGAAAAACTTTTTCGAAGTACCGATGTGAATACCGAACGCACCTTACAATGTACAATTGCTCTTCTCGCAGCGATGGCAACGTTGCTGCTGGGCATGAGTTCCGGAAATCTGGTGTTGCCGCTGGTCGCGATTTTCGCCGCCGCGAGCAGCCTCTACGTTACCGACCGTTATGGCTGGATCTATTTAAACCGGCATATTGCCAACCTCGCAGCGGTTGCCGCTGTACTCGTTTCGGTCCATGACTTTTTCCAACTCCAGCGCGAGCGCCAACTTCTGGCGATTGCCTATCTCCTGATCTACCTGCAAATTGTACTCCTCTACCAACGCAAGACGATCCGTATCTACTGGCAACTGCTGATGCTGAGTTTGCTGCAGGTCGTGGTCGCCTCTGCTCTGAATTTTGGGCTCAGGTTCGGTATGCTGCTTTCTCTCTACATGTTCATTGCTCTTTTTGCGATGTTTCTATTTTTTATTTTCCGAGAACAGACCCGGCACATCCTCACTCGCACAACTCCGCCACACCGGCAGGAGAGCAGCGGGAAGAAAACGGACCTCGCACCGCGGAGCGGATTGTCTCACGAACTGCAGGCGGGCTCACCGGAGGGGGCTGGGTTTTGCCTTGGCCTGATCAAAGGGGTTTTGCGCCAGGGCAGTGCCACACTCGTACTGACTTTTCTGGCGTTTTTGTTGCTGCCGAGAGCCGGCGACAGCAAGGCTCCGTTGCGGGAGGTGGGCCGCCGGATGGTCGGCTTTACCGAAACGGTACGACTGGGCGATCTCGGTACGGCGGTTGAAAACCTGCAGCTGGTGATGCGGGTGTGGCTGCTGGACCCTTTGGACGGGCAACCTTTCCGTCTCTTCGGCGAGCCGCTGTTTCGTGGCAGCATGGTCGACCGCTATGAAAATGGCATCTGGTCTCTAGCCGGCAGTCGGGAATCGCGCAATGAAAACTACAGATTGGACCTGGCCAGGTCGGGCATGACGAGACAACGGATTGTCATCGAGCCGCTGCGGGAACGGACGCTGTTCGCCGTGTATGCCCCCTACGCGGTAGACCTTTCGACACCGATCGCCTTCAATCCGAAAAAACAGCAATTGGTACGGACCAGCAACCCCCAAGCACGACTCACAATGGAACTGGGAACCAACGGAATTCGATTCCATCGGCAAATCCAAATCGAACCGGTAGGACGCTTCGACTACGTCGATCGTGAACTTTTACAGCCTTTTGGTGATCTTGAAAATCAAACCGCGGCCCAAACGCGGCTCGAGCCGCTCCGTGAGATGGCTGCAGACCTTGTCCGCGAAGCGGATCTTCCCGAGGAAGATACCATTGGCCGGGCGCGGGCGCTGGAACGTTTCTTAAAAACCGCTCCCGATTTCCAATACAGTCTGACGATCGCAAACCGCAATCCGGAGGTCGATCCAATCGTCGATTTTCTCACAGAAAATCGCCAGGGACATTGCGAATATTTTTCCAGCGCGTTGACGTTGATGCTGCGGAGTCAGGGTATCAAGGCGAGGATGGTGATCGGTTTTATGGGGGGTGAGTGGAACACCCTCGGAAGCTACTACCAGGTTCGCCAAAAGCACGCGCATAGCTGGACCGAGGCCTTTATCCCCCCAGGGCAGCTTACGGGGATGCCGCACGGCGGCTGGCTGCGTCTCGATCCAACGCCCACCGGCTCAAGTGTGGACAATGCGGCTACCACAAATGCTTTTTTGCGATTCTACCAGCAAGTGCGGAACTACGGTGAGTTCCTCTGGTCCAACTACGTCATCGAACTCGATGCCAAGCGGCAGCAGGAAGGTATTTATGCCCCGCTTGGCGATGGCGTGCAGTGGCTCGGAAAGCTGCTCGCGACCACATTCTGGCAGGAAGAGCCCGGCGGTTCTTTTTCTCTGCCGAAAAATCCGCGCTCGTGGTGGAAACTGCTGGCAAAATCTCTGCTGCTACTCCTGGTGATGCTGCTCGTTTTTAGCGGTGCCGTCTGGATCTTCCGCCATAGCGGGCTCCGAAGGCCGCGGCGCATCGCAAAAAGAAGCCCGCGCGCCCGGCGGCCCCTGTCGGTCCCCTTTTACAAGGAATTCGAAAACATCCTGGCTCGTTACGGAATGGTCCGCCGGGCGACTCAGACGCCCCGCGAGTTTGCCTCGACCGTTGCCGACCGCTTTGCGGGCAATGCAACATTAGAGAGCCTAGCCGACCTTCCCCCGCAGATCGTAGCAACCTATTATCACGTCTGTCATGGCGGGAGGATGCTGGGCACAGACCAACTCGGGCAGATAACGGGCTCCCTGCAGCGGCTGGCCGATGCCCTGAAGGCAGATGCCTGAAATCGTCCCACCCTGCTGGTCACATTCCCGCACATCTATCGGCACCAAGGAAGAAGCATGAAAATCGGCATCGTCGGATACCAGGGTTCGGGCAAGAGCACACTTTTCGGTTGGCTGACCGGGACCGCGCCCGATCCGGCAAGCGCGCACAGCGGCCAGTTGGCCGCCGTCGAAGTTCCGGACGACCGCGTGGAGCGACTCTGCGAGATCTACGCGCCCAAAAAGATCGTGCTCGCCTCGATCGAACTGGTCGACACCCCGGGCCTCGATCCGGGCCACGATGGCAACGCCGGGCGGCTGAGTTTGATTCGTGAGGCGGGCTGTCTGGTCCACGTGGTAGAAGCCTTCGGCGGTAGCGACGGGCGCGTGCGGCTGCAGAGTTTTGAGGAAGATCTGCTGTTGGCCGATTTGGAAATCGTCAACCGCCGGGTCGAAAAATTGCGCGAGTCGGTCAAAAAACCGCGACCCAATCGGGAGCAGGAGGAGGCGGAGCTTGAGGCGCTGCTGCCGATCCTCGCGCACCTCGAAGAGGGCGCGTCGCTTACCCGGTTCACGATGAACGAGCTGCAGCACAAAGTCACCCGCTCGTTCCAACTGCTCACGGAGAAACCGCAGTTTGTCGTCTTTAATCTCGGCGACGAAGCGGACGAGGCCGAACGGCTGCTCGCTTCGGTGCCCGATTCCAAAGCGGCCGCTGCCTTTTCGGTCGCTCTCGCGGCGGAGCTGGCGGAGATGGATGAGGCGGACCGGGCGGAATTTGCGGCGGAGATGCTCGGTGCGACGGCGGACCGCGGGACTCTTTTGCGGGAGCTGATGGCCGCATCGGGCCAGATGCTCTTTTTTACCGCGAGCGACAAAGAGGTACGGACCTGGATGATCCGCAAAGGGGGGACCGCAGAGGAGGCGGCCGACGGGATCCACAGCGATCTGGCCCGCGGCTTTGTGCGGGCCGAGACGATGCAGTGCGACGATTTGTTCCGCTTGGGGAGCGAGCGGGAGATCAAGGCGGCGGGCCTCATGCGGCGCGAGCCGCGGGACTATGTTCTCTGCGAGGGCGACATATTGCACATCCTCGCGAGCACCTGACGCGGGTTGCGCGGTCCTGCTGAGAGCGCAACATTCCCAGACCGCTATTCGATAAACCGCTGCACGCGGAACACATCATCGGTATTGTGGTCCTGGCCGTTTTCGTAACCGACCGGGATCGTGCGGTCGATCATGTAAAACGCCCGGTGACGCTCGATTTCGCCCGTATTCTCGCCGGCCTCAACGGGCGGGCTGGCCACTGCGCCGGTCGTCGGATCCACTTCAAAATAGCCGAGTGTCATCCAGACGGCGTAGACATTCGAGCGGGTACCCACAAGATTCCCGAGCCGATTGATCGGCCCGTAGCGGAGGAACGGATTTTTGTCAAAATCGCGTTCTGGAGGGGGGGGGCCAGAAAGGTCGCCGGCAAACATTGGACTGCTGCCACTGGCTGTGAGCAGCGAGGGCTGGGCGGGAGGAAGCGGTTCCCCATTAAGCTCCGCATAGGAAGAAGAGCGAAAAGGTTTGTCGCCGCCCGAAAGTTGGCTCTGGATATTGGCGTAGGTCGCACCGGGGTGGGTCTTCGAACCCGGCCCCGGGGGCGAAGAACCCGCGGGATCCGGGTCTCCGTGCATGACCGACTCCCAGACCCATGCGACGACTGGACTAATCTGGTTGGGTTCGATCGTGTTGAGGTTTACGCGGCCCGGCTCGCGGTAGTTGGATATCCGGTTGAAGGGCGGGGCAAATCCATCGGTATTCGCCTGAAAATTGTCCGGTCGCAGCGTAGTCTGCGTACCGGCGTAGCGGCTCGGCACGTGCAGGTAGTCGAAGAGGCGACCGAGTCGCGGCACGTTGGTGCTGCTATCTTCGTAAAAGAAATTGAGCAGGTGCGGAAAACCGTCGCCAAAATTGGTTTGGGGCGTCCCGCCGTTATGCGTGCCGAGTTCGAAGCTCAGCTTGCCCGGCTCACTGGCCGGGACCATGAGCAGCTCGTACCCGCTCACAAACGGCCGGTTGGGCCAGAAGGGGGCGGGAGATGGAGGGCTACCGAAGTTTGCCGCACCCAGGGTCGTCGCCCCCGGAGACAACGAACCGGGGGGTAACGTACCGGCAACCGGGAACAAAAGATTACTAGCCGTGCCTCGCTGCCGTGAAGTGTTGACGGTAGGCGTGACAAACTCGCCGCCAGGACTGACCAAATTCCCCTCAGTGCTCGCCTGTGCCCCGGTCAGGTTGATGGGATCGGGGGTGTCGTCATCGCCATTAAAGACCGTTAGATCGACAGGCATCGCATCGACGCTGATATAGGGATTGGTCTCGGGGTTCCACGCTTCAAGCGGATTGGCCAATCGCTGCAAGAAAACGGTGCAGTACTGCGTAATCGTGCCGGGCGAAAAATGGGCCGCGAACGGATTCCTATCTGCACCACCGACTTTTAAGTCATATGTATAGCTGGTGCTACTGGTATCTGATACCTGTAAATCCGTAATCGCGACAGCAGGCCTGTTCAGCACCCCCGCGGCGACTGGCGCTGACTGCGGAGAGTACAACGATCGCATCACGGCAAGACGCTGTATCCAATCTTGACTGTTGTCCAGTGGCGTGGAGAGAATTGTTGTATATTTGGAGTTGGGATCATAGGGGTCGTCATTTTTCTGGTAGTAAGTGCTGTGCGTGCTCTGAGGCAACGGTTCGGAGATACTCAGCGGAATCTCAAGATCGCTCTCCGCCGTACAGACAATGCCGTTTGCTCCGAGGTTGATCCCTTCCGGACTCGCGGTATCTTCTTTTTGACCGTCACCATCACTGTCCGCCGCGCGGCCAAACGGGGTGAAAGCCCGCGGTCCCACCACCGCATACGCACCCTCTGCAAGCGGTGACGCTGAACTCGCGCAGTAGATCCCATCCCAGTTCGGATCAATCATGCTCCCAAGAATATTCCGCTCTCGCATTGCATCGCGGACGAGACTGGCATGGGCGGCAATACTGCCCGCAGGTGCGAAATAAACGAGGCGGTCGATCTGAATCGCGCTATCGCCAGGGGGACTCGTAACTACGTTGCCAGAACTATCAACCCTCTCTAGCAGCGTGAATTTGTTCGCGGCTGTCAGATCCTTTGCCGTTGGTGAACTCGGTATGCTGCTTGGGTCTTTGGGAATTGCCAGACCGGGCTGCTGGGTGACCGCCGAGCTCCAGAAACCACCGGATGCCCCTGTGGCTTCCCCGGGACTAAGCTCGCCTCCGCTACTGTCCACATCGGCCAACTGGTTGAAGACGGGGCTGCCGGGGCCCGCGGCTAAGGTTTCATCAATCGCCGGAGTGCTCGTCAGGTCCGGGCCGGTCGGATGTGGAGCGCTGATCGCCAGCCGCCAGACGGGCGAGCCGCCTGGGTTCGTCCTACCCAGGTCGACCTCTCCACTAGCAGTGTAGATATCCTGCCGCGACGCAAAGCTCGCCGGATCCGCCTTCGGATTCGCGTGGGCGTGATAGAGTTCGACAAACAGAGACCCCTCGGGCTTGGCATACTGATCAAAGTCGTCGTCCTCAAAGACAACCACGCTTTGATCGAAAAATGCATTGATATCTTGCTGGGGTAATTCCCCGGAAGGCGGGAATGAATTCGGGCTCGGATAACTCGCTTGCAAAACTGGCTGCAGATTAGTTTGCGTCGCGGTCGTATCGACCTTACGCGTGGTGTTCGTCAAGTCCGTAGCAAGAGGCGTGCCAGAAGGCGGGCTTGGAACGGCCTCGTTCACATCGCGGACCCGACGATCGTGCATCGCGTACGTCTCGGTCAGATAGAGCACTGGATCCTCTGTGCCCCAGACGACGCCGCGATCGGGATCGGTACCTGGATCCTCGGAGCCATCCGTCTCATCCGTGCTGCCGTCGCCATCATTATCCACACTGTCGTTGCTCTCATCGGTGGAGAGGTTCCCATCCACATCCCAACCGTCGAACGGGTTGGCGTCGTACTCAAAGCCGGTCATGATCGAGTCGGCATCGCGATAATCGACCGCGTTGACGGCAAACTGGGCCAGCCGCCGGGCCAGCAGCCGGCGGCGATCTTGCCCATCAGCTAGGAGGATACCAGTTGGTGCCGGGACAACGGCATTCGGGCTACCGACACCGTCATTCTGCAGCCCGTCGGTACCGCTCTCTCTCATATCGGCACAGAGCATCAGCAGTAGGTAGAGCTGCTGGGCGTACTGCTGACGGGCCTGTTTGTCATCCGCATCGATGGTGCCGTCGCCATTGTGGTCGAAATCAACACCCGTGAATTGACCTCGTACTGTTCCCGCAGGTAACAGATCCGTCTCGCTGCTGCCGTAGGCCGGCGCAGTCCCCGAGGTCCCTGCTTCCCCCGGCTCGTCGACTACGCCATTGCCATCGTCATCTTTGCCGTTGCCGAAGAGGCGGTTGACGTTGAACTTGAGGCCCGAGCGCATCTCGCGATCGCGATCAATCACGGGGAATAAAGTTGCCCCCATTTGACTGGAAAAGAATGTCTTTAGGGTGGCTAATTCGGCATCAAAATCAGTCCATTGAGCTCGATCGATGATATCCTGCACTCTCGTGCCTGCGAGGTTATCCGGAGTGACAACGAAGCTTCTGGCTATGAAAAGATCGGTGATGTGCCCCGGAGAGAGAAGCAACTCACGTAGAAGTGCCTCCTGCCTCTCTACCTCCGCAGTGGGAGGGGGAGGACTAGTACTTTTAATGGCAGTGATGTAGTTATTGATCCAGGTGTCAATCTCGCCGTAAACCTCCTCGGGCAGGGCGACCGGATGGACCGGCAGGTCCCACGACTCGGTCGTGACCAGGTCGCGTAAACTGTCGTACTCGGCCGGCTTGTCGGCATCGGCCACACCCACGGTCAGGGCCTCTTGGAGTCGGTCGGGCAGGGAGCCCGCATCGACGTCACGATGCCGAAAGACCGCTTCAAGCTCGGCAGGCGTAAACGGGGAATCGTCCGGCGCAGCGACGAGGGCCGTATCAAGCTGCATCTCGTAGGGATCGTCTTGAAAATTAGTCGCACCGCTCGTAAATGTATTGCCCGAGGCGTCCTGAAACTCAATCTGGCCGGTGGCACCAACCACGGCCTTACTCGTACCATCGATATCATGCGGCGTTACAAAGGCATTGAGATCACCACCGTAATGATGGAACTGCGAGACCGCGCTCAGCGGGTCGTCGCCAGAGTCGCCGGGAAACGAATCCGAGCCGTGGCGAGCAGTGAGGACATCAGTTGCTTGGCCGGGGCTGGAATAACCCAGCACGAACGAGGGGTCGATCTCGGCCGGGCCATATCCCTGGCCGATGGGATCCGAGGCAGTTGGGATGGAAAGGGCGGCTTGCTGATCGGCGCTCCCGTGGGCGTTCACGTTCACGCGGCCGTCGAGATCCCGCACCAGCATCGCTACCAATGGTTTGACGAGCGTGCCGTCACTCTGCGTCTGCAGCGGCAGGCCCGCATCGATCCAGATCGAATCCTTCGCCCCATCTCCATCATTGTCGACACCATCGTCGTCGAGCGTGTTCTTGATCGGTCGATTTGTGGAATCGCTTCCCCAGACAAAACTATTTTCCCAGGATGCAACGAGCTCTGCGACACCATCACCATCTGTATCGTTAGTTGAACCGGCCGCAAGCCACGGATTGTTCAGATCGGCCGCGTCATAGTCCTCGTTGAGCCGCCGCGTTGTTGCGCCAGTTGCATGGCCCGTGCCGTCGCCACTGAAAGGCCGGCCGTTGACGAGGATCAGGTCGCCGTCGGCAAGTCCCGCCACACTGATGTCGCCCTTAGTCATCACGGTCAACGTGTTGCTGCTCGAGTCGAAGTCGACAATCCGCGTGCTCTGATGCGCCGCCTCACCGGTGATGATCGTGAGGACCAGGCCGCTGTAGTAGCCGTCGGGCTCGGTCGCGGTGCCGAAGTTCGGGAAATCGGCATCCGCATCAATCGTCAGCTCGGTAAACTGCCCGCCGGTATTAGGTGCGACCGAGGGTGTGGTCCCAATCTTCACCTTCCCCCGCAGGGCGGGCTGGCCATACATGTCCTCGAGAAGATTCTCCTTCGAGAAGGGCGATTCGGGGTTGTGTGTGCCCCGGACCAGGTCGCGGGCCACGCCGTGGAGCAGGTCCCCGGCCTGCGCGGTCGCGTCGCCACCTTCCTGCAGCCGGCGGTACGCCTCGCTGCTGCGGCGGAAGTTGCTCGCCATCAGGACGAACGTTACGCCCAGGAGCAGGAACAAAACCAGAAGTACGAGGGCAACGAGCAACAGGACACCGCGCCGATCCCGCATTCTACGGTGTCTCTCGTGTCGCATCCTGCGGTGTCTCTCGTGTCGCATCCTGCGGTGTCTCTCGTGTCGCTCCACGTCTCGAAGTGCCATCTTCTCCACCTCATCGGTTCGTAGCCGTTTGCCCCGGCTCTGACCTTTTTATTGTATCGGGCAGCAAGAATCTCCCAATGCAATTCGACGCACTTGGGCCCTATCTGCCCAACACACTATATTATTCTACGCATCCCCGCATCCCAATGTTTGTTCCGAAAATCTCTCTTTTCGCCCTTATTTTATGGAGCCTCCCCGATCGGCAGTTCCGGGACCCGCATCGTCCGCTCAAAAACCGCCACCAGCCCCTCATAAAAGGTGATTTGATAGGTGTAGGTGATACCCTCGTTATTGTCGTCTAATCCATCCGGGGGAGCCTCCCAGGTTTCTTTTTTCTGTGGCGGGTCATTTGTCAATGTATCATTTTCAAATGTCCAATCAGGTCCGATCAGGCGGGCTTTTACATCGCCGCTTGTCGCATCGGGCTTGCCGACCGAGCCGAGGCGGTACCAGCGTGCCCGCTCCACCCACTCTCTGCCCGTAGACGCGTCTCGGGCGACAACCGTGACTAGGCCCCACTGGCCCGACTTGATATACGACTCATCCCCATCGTCTGGATCGAATGTTGTTGGACTTTCGGTCGAGTCTTGATTCTCAAAGGTCGTTCCGCTGATCGTAAACGTTGAGCCGCTATTGTGTGCTAACGTCAAAGTCCTCTCCGACACAGTCGAGAGCAACTGTAGCGGCCGCTTGTAGAAGACGGCGACCGAGACGGTGTAGGTCCGGCAGTCCTGGTAGTTGTTGGATTCGAACGGTATGTTCGGTATGTTCGGGTCGCCCGAACCGGGGAGGGGAGGGGGGTGGGGAAACGAGGTGGGCCCCGCCGGTTCAACCGGCACGAATGTCGCCAGCCAACTGTACTCGCCCTGGGACTGCCGCTTGGCGGCAGAGCCCGACGACTGCCAGGCCAGCTGCTCCGGGAGTTTGCTCTCATCTTCTGAGCTGCTTGCGCTATCCCCTTCCCTACCCGGCGTGAACTGCAATTCGTCAGTCGACTCAAAGACCGCCTCAGCCGCAGCCAGGCCCATTGTACTAGAAGTACCAACCCCAAACAGTGTGAGTCGCTCCACATTGGGTGCAAAAACGGGTGCAGCTCCCTGCGCGGCCACATAGAGCGGGTCGATTGCAAACGGCTCGTAGCGTTTGATGACAAAGACATCGTCGAGGTCGGGTGTTAAGCTATCTTCTACGACGTCCTCCTCCAGAGCCGTAGCATAAGAAGGCAGTTCTCCCAAGTAGTTAGCTGTAAATATACCATCTGTAATCCGCCACTGAGTACCCCATACCGTAGGCTTCTGACAACGCGCAAATCCAATCAAACTGTTTTGAAAATTATCTGGCGCAGCCGGTGGACTCGCCGTATTAACCATAAGAGTAGCAGGGTCGGGCGGGTCCGGCGGGTCCGGGGGCGGCGGCGGGTACGGATCGGGTGGAAGTGTAACACTGGCACTTGTAACAGGACAGGCAATCCGCACTGGATGATCCGGGTTGGAAATGTCGACGGCATCAAAATTCGGAAAGGCCCCCAGTCTTGCCCAGCGGCCCGGATGGTTGATCTCGCTCGCCTCGATCGTGTCGAGTGCCCGGCTACCGACCTCGGCCGACTGCTGGGCGATCTGGCCCTGCCGCATCTGGAACGTCCCGACCGGCAAAAGGGCCGCCACACCGAGCAGGCCGATCGCGAGCACGAAGATCGTCATGAGAATCTCGATGAGCGTCAGGCCACCGCGCGGTGGCAAGACACCGCGAGGCGGCAGCAACCGGCATACCGCGCCACCACTGTCCAGATTGCATGCGATTGGAACGTTCATGATTTAATCCTCAATTACCCCAGCCCACGTACGCGCCAGTGGTAAAGCCTGCTCAAGGTCGGTCACATCGATCGCCGGATTGTTTTCGGCCGAGCTGACCGCACCGGTCCGCGGGTCGACCTTGATCCAGATATTTTCGCCGTCGAGCAGATTGTTCACCTCACGGGCCGCCTCTTCGTCCGCGTAGTCGTCATCGGTTTTATCCGCGCTGTAGCTTGTTTTTCCCGGCTTGCCGACGAGCAGGTAGAGGGGTTCGGTAAGTTTCGCGCCAACTGCGGCCCCACTATGGTAGATCCGATCGACCTTACCGGTCGGTGCGAAGGTGACCATCACGGGAGTATCTGCGGCGAGCGTAAACTGGCCGTCGCGACCATCACCCGAGGCCCCGATATCGACCACCGCCCGGCTCGGCAACTGCAGCGGAAAGAGGGAGGACTTTTTCGGCGGGGGATAAAACTGGAAATCGTAGTTTGTTTCATTGCCCTGCCGACCCGGTACGGGAACCGCTGTGTAGTTGGCACTGGTAACATCGTATGTAGGGCCCTGATAGTTGAGTTTCAGTACCCCCCCACCGCTCGCGTAGCTGCCTAAACCCGTGAACTCATTCTCATCAGTGAACTCATTCTTATCAACCGTACCTGACCCGCTCCAGGGCGCTGACACCTGCACGTAGTGCAGCACGGCACAGGTCTTACCCCCCGCAACCAACGGCTCGAACA
>Ga0315338_1001345_pt1 | contig 31755 bp, 30 predicted proteins | sample ASW8metaG_FD_204518 | JGI IMG/M metagenome (GOLD analysis project Ga0315338, IMG submission 204518) | Ammonia-oxidizing marine archaeal communities from Monterey Bay, California, United States - ASW #8 | ecosystem: Environmental > Aquatic > Marine > Coastal | place: USA: California | collected... | reverse complement strand
TTCTGAGTGGCAAATGACTACTGTGATGAAGAAGTTGCTGATCAACAGTAAGTTGGTTAATGAGGGTGAGATTAAAGAGGTCGATGTGCTCATCAAAGGTGAACGCATTTTGCGGATTTGGTGGTAGTAGATCTATGCAAATCACAGCAAATCACGCCAGAAAGCCTAATCTATAAATGCGGGTGGTCCCCGTTTGAGGGAGAGTGCTTTAGTTCCAGTATTCACATGACCATTCTCAATGGAGATGTCGTATTTCGCGAGGGGGTGTCAATAGAGGAGCCTAAAGGTCGGCGTCTCGAATTCAAGAAATTGTAGTGCGCTCCCCTTTCCATACTAAATTCGACTAGAATCTCGTCACCGCGTTTTGGCGCGGAGTTTTTTCGCGCACATTTCTGTTGCCGCTCTCCGGCACAAACCATCATGCTTGCTCAAGATCGTCTTAGAAATATCGCCATCATTGCCCACGTTGATCACGGCAAGACGACGTTAGTCGATAAGTTGCTTCAACAAGCGGGCACGCTGGACACGCGCGTTGCACTTCCCGAACGAGCGATGGATTCGAACGATCTAGAGCGTGAACGCGGGATCACTATCCTATCGAAGAACACGGCGATCACCTGGCGTGACTGGCGAATCAATATAGTCGATACGCCGGGGCACGCGGATTTTGGCGGCGAAGTAGAGCGCGTACTATCTATGGTGGACAGCGTATTATTGCTCGTTGACGCTGTAGAGGGCCCCATGCCGCAGACACGATTCGTGACGCAGAAAGCGTTCGCGCGTAGCTTCATACCCATCGTTGTCATCAACAAGATCGATCGTGACGGCGCACGGCCCGACTGGGTCCTCGACCAGACGTTCGAGTTATTCGATAAGCTGGGTGCAAACGATGAACAACTTGATTTTCCCGTGATCTATGCATCAGCGCTCAAAGGTTATACCGGCACGGAACCAGGTGTGCGCAGCGGCGACACACAACCGTTATTCGAAGCAATCGTCTCGCACGTGCCCGCGCCCAACGTCGATGCTCGTGGTCCTCTGCAACTACAGGTATCCAGCCTCGATTACGACCCCTACGTAGGTGTACTCGGTATCGGGCGAATTACGCGCGGCAACGTCAACGCCGATAATTCGGTAGCAATCGTCAGTCCCGATGGATCGACACGCAACGGCAAACTACTCGAACTCTATGGCTTCGAGGGGCTGCAACGAAACAAAATTGATGCTGCTGGCGCTGGCGATATCGTGATGTTCAGCGGTATTGAGGATCTCAGGATTTCCGATACCGTTTGCGCGTGCGAACATCCCGAGGCGCTGCCCACCCTGCAGGTCGACGAGCCGACGATCAGTATGACCTTTCAGGTCAACAAATCGCCGTTCGCGGGCAACGAGGGCAAGTACCTGACCAGCCGGCAGATACGGGAGCGTCTTGATCAGGAGCTCAAGCACAACGTCGCGTTGCGCGTTGAGAGCACGGCGGATCCGGATAAGTTTCGCGTTTCTGGTCGTGGCGAGCTGCACCTGTCGGTATTGATCGAGACTATGCGCCGTGAGCAATACGAGCTCGCTGTCTCGCGGCCGGAGGTTATTGAGCGCGAGATCGACGGCGAGATCTACGAGCCATGGGAGCAGTTGATAGTCGATTTCGGTGAAGACTACCAAGGCGCCGTCATGAACCGCCTGGCAGAGCGCAAAGGCGAACTCGTGTCGATGTTGCCTGACGGACGCGGCCGGGTGCGGCTCGACTATCGAATTCCGGCGCGTGGTCTCATTGGTTTTCGCACTGAGTACCTGACGGCAACGGCTGGCACGGGTCTACTCCACCATGTGTTCGACCGTTACGATGATCGAGCCCCGGGAAAAATTGGCCAGCGCAATAACGGCGTGATGGTATCTGTCGTGAACGGAAAAGCCCTTGCCTACTCTCTATTCAACCTGCAGGAACGCGGTAATCTATTGATAGGCCATGGAGAGGCCGTCTATGAAGGCATGATCGTTGGCGTCAACAAACGCAATAATGATCTACCTGTAAATCCGACCAAGGGCAAGCAGCTGACCAATATTCGTGCTGCTGGATCAGATGAGAATATCGTATTGACGCCACCGCTACGTTATTCGCTGGAGCAGGCGCTGGAGTTTATTGATGACGACGAGCTCTTAGAGGTAACACCGGCGAGTATTCGTCTGCGCAAGAAGTTGCTCACCGAGGGAGAACGCCGGCGCAATGCGCGTCAGCGCACCTGAGTATGACGCCACTGAGCTCGGCCTTGAACTATTTTCAGCCATCCTCATGGTACGCCTTCAGGGTTCCGGTCGTTAAAAAACAAAAGATGAGATAAAAAAGGAACCTGGGCTGGACATCCTTAGTCCGGTGACTATCACCTCAGATCCAACGCCGGGTTGAACCCAGGTTCCAAACGGCCTCCCGGCCAAGCCGGCGACCACGCTTTTGGGGAGGGGGAGCCCCCCGGTGATCGCCTCGGTAAACCCCGATTAATTAGCAAACAGTGGTCTCAACAAAAATTCTAAAAGGGATCATCTATCTATAGCTGTAAGTAAAGGGCGGTTGGGGTTAATCGCTGTAAGACGTGCCTCACTGCTCACCACGTTCTTCAACTCCGCATTTACGAGATCCTTAAATTCAACGCTTACGGTTTTACCGTAGACTTCCATCTGGGATTCGAAGAACGCTTGATATTCTCTAATTTGAGCAGCTTCCTTCGCACCATCAACGATAATCTCCTCCACGGCCGCAAGCGGTTGGCTTGCGAATATCAAAGTGAGGCCCAATACCACGTAACCTGGTAATCGTCCTATACTATTGGTCAACTCTTTAAACATGATCCTCGTCCTTCCATTGACGAAACTTCGATAATCCATCTCTGACTCTAGATATGGCACTTGTACACATATATGCAAAATATGTGCCAAGTTATTATTTATTTAATAACAATAGCTTACAAATATAAAGGTGGCACGGTAAACCGTGAAATAACGGATTACCGTTGACGAAATCAACGGTTTTACGTAAATTGATTATTGTGGAAGATCGATATCAATGGTTGTTTCGAAAAAGCCCAGTCATGGCGACTGCCTTAGGGGAGGATGGTTACTTCATTGATGCTAGCGATGCGTGGCTTGAGCGCTTTGGGTACACCCGTGATGACATTATTAGGACTCGACCACAGGATCTGGCAAGCTCGTCGTCGGCCAAGCGAATCGTAGAAGATTATCTTCCGTTGCTCCGACGAACGGGCCGACTTTCCAACGCTCCCATAGATCTACGCGCAAAGTCTGGTGAAAGGGTCAATTGTCTGGCTAACGTTGTGATTGAGAGAGGCGACGGCCGCGAGTATTTGAGAACCGTCGCTGTCTACTCTGAGGTTGGTGAAGAGGCTCAAATTGAGCAGCATTACCAGACCCTTTATCACGATACACCAGCCATGATGCACACTGTGGACAGCGAGGCCCGGATTGTTCACGTGAGTGATCGCTGGCTGTACAAGCTCGGATACCAGCGTGAGGAGGTCATTGGAAGAGGAATCGCCGATTTTATCTCGGAAAAGTCCGGACTAGACCAACGTTCTCTGATAGACATTATTGCCCATGGCGACCTTGATAACGAACCGCGAGGTTACGTTACGAAAAGCGGCGAGATTATAGAGGTCTTGGCTTCTTCGCACGCTGATCGAAATGCTGACGGTACAGTGAACCGAATGTACGTGGCACTAAAGGATGTCACCGAAAGAAATCGTTCCGAACGCCGTCTCCGAGCAACCTTTGAAGAAAATGCAAAATTACGGGAGGAACTTGAGCAGGAGCGTGATTATCTCCGAGAGGAGGTACAAGTTTCTATGAACTTTGGGCGCATTATTGGCGAGAGCCAGGTGCTGAAAAAAATGCTTGCACAACTGGAGGCTGTAGCCCAGACGTCAGCTAGTGTTTTGATTCAGGGCGAGTCTGGTGTGGGCAAGGAGCTTGTCGCCCACGTTATTCATGCACGAAGCGTTCGAAGTGATGGCCCATTAGTCAAGGTTAACTGCGCATCTATACCTCACGAACTTTTTGAAAGTGAGTTTTTCGGTCATGTGAAGGGAGCGTTTACTGGCGCTCATCGAGACCGAATCGGGCGTTTCCAGCTGGCTGATGCCGGTACTTTGTTTCTGGACGAGATCAGCGAGATTCCGCTTGATCTGCAAGGCAAACTCCTCAGGGTGCTGCAGGAGAGCGAGTATGAGCAAGTCGGAGACGATCAGACGCGTTCTGTGGATGTTAGGGTAATTGCAGCGACCAACCGAGATCTGGATCAGGCGGTTAGGGAAGGTGCTTTTCGTGAAGACCTCTACTATCGTCTCAGCGTTTTCCCGATTGAAGTGCCACCGCTGCGTCAACGTGGGGAGGACATTGTGCAGCTTGCTAGCCATTTCCTGGAGCGCATATGCCAAGATTTCGGACACCGCCCGTTGACGCTTTCACGTCAGCAGGTGAATCTACTAAAAAAATACAATTGGCCCGGGAATATACGTGAGTTGAAAAATGTGATTGAGCGAGCTGTGATTCTCTCACAGGGCAAAGTACTAAGGCTTGATCTTGCGATGGCTGATATCTTGCGTTCGGCGCCTGTGCTTCCGGGTGATAGTGTTAACAGCACCGGCCCCGTGGTGATGACAGAGGAGGAGCTCGCCACACTACAGAAAGAAAACATGCTCGCTGCGCTACAACTTACAAACTGGCGTGTTTCCGGTCCGGACGGGGCTGCCCGACTTGTCGGTCTCAAGCCCTCAACTTTCACGGATAGGATGAAAAAACTCGGGCTCGCAAAGCCACGAAAGGCCCGATCGGCTGTAATTTGACGACTACATTAAATCAATCATAACGCCAATTAAAATGCTGGTTGGCCGGGTAGTTGTATAAGGTTTCCAAAATTTGTTATATATATCCCCTGTACCGCATTGTTTGCTGAGTGCCTACACTCTGGGGTGAAGCCCCGAAAATAATAAGAAGGCTTCTGCATGTCATACCTGGCTAAGCGATTTGAAGCAGCAGTATCTGTTCTCGTTGCAGATGGTCCTATAAAGCAACGGCTCACAGCTGCCTATTCTGAGCATTTAGATGATCTGGAAAGTTCCGAACTCCCCGTCAAGCTGAGACCGGCTTTCATTAAGCTACATGATGCCCTGCACAGCGTTAAGCCTATTGGTAGAGAGCCTTGCGTCAAAGCTACCATCCGGAAGATGTCGTCCAGAGAGGCTGGTGATCACGCGCGCACGATTTTTTTGTTGTTTTCTAAGCTTTTTCATCAGAATCAGCGTTCTGAACCTCTAAGAGTAGTGGATACCGCAAAGAAGTCGCCAAAGAAATCTCTCTCCTCCGCCAGTTGATCCCCTATATTTTGAGGGCCCATCGCGGGGGTTTTGAGGCCCTTCAGTCAGCGCCTATCCACGATTGAGTGATTTAGGCACAATTATGTTCATGCGCTGGCTACTCATTTTTTCGTTCTGTTGCATCGCCTACAGTGTTTCTGATGCACAACTGCCCTCCAGCCTGGATCGTATTCGTCAGGCTCACGGTATTCCATACGAGGATGTGAGCTTAGTCGTGCGAGAGGTTGATGGAGAGGGGTCTGTTCTTGCGCACTTTCCCGACGTGCCTCGCAACCCCGCATCAACAATTAAATTGCTCACCACCTGGGTTGCACTGGAAGTACTAGGACCGACTTACAGTTGGCCGACAGAGATTTATTTTCTTGGGGATTGGGATGGGCAGCAGCTTAACGGTGATCTTGCTATAAAAGGGTACGGCGATCCTTACTTGGTTACGGAGGAATTCTGGAAGCTTTTGGGAGCGCTACGACGGATCGGGTTGGAGGAAATAAACGGTGATCTAATCATCGACGACTCGTTTTTCGGCGACGTCACTGGAAACCCTGGAGATTTTGATGGGCAGCCTTATCGCACGTACAACGTTTCACCAAATGCGTTGTTGGTTAATTTCAAGGCAGTTCGATTCCAGTTTCTCATTGACCCCAATGGGCGCGATGTCATCATCACACTGGATCCCTTGCCAGAGAACCTCAATGTTGTAAACCAACTCAGCCTGACTGACGGTCCGTGCAGAGGCTATCAAGCCGGAATTAGCTTTGATGTGCGTGACCCGGAGACCGCTAAGACTGTTGTATTTTCGGGGTCTTTTCCAAAGGCGTGTTCGCCCTATTATTTGAGTCGCACCGTTTTAGACCATGACACCTTTATTTTTGGGGTCTTTGGTACTTTGTGGCGAGAGCTGGGTGGACAACATCATGGTGGGCTGAGTCGAGGGGTAGTGAGTGATGAAATCGAGCCTGTTCTTACCTGGCAATCTCACCCCTTAGCGGAAGTTATTCGCAGTATTAACAAGTACAGCAACAATGTGATGACTCGACAATTGCTCTATACATTGGGTGCTGAAAACTCAGCAGCGCCGGGAACTCGCGAAGCTGGTGTGGAAGTGATCCGCAGTTACCTTGTAGACCGTGGGCTAAGCCCCGAGTCACTTGTTATTGATAATGGTGCGGGCCTTTCCCGTGAAACTCGAATATCGGCAGCTTTGCTAGCAGAGGTTTTGCAACTTGCTGAGGAAGGGCCATATGGAGCGGAATTTGTGGCATCGATGTCAATTGGGGGGTTAGATGGTACGACTCGTGGGCGATTCAGCAACCAGGAGGAGGGGCGGGCTCATATCAAAACTGGGCGCCTGGATCATGTGACAGCTCTTGCTGGGTACGTTCACGCAGCCAGTGGGAAAACTTACGTGGTTACCGCCATGGTTAATACTCCAGATGCTCATCGTGGGCCTGGCGAGGAGCTTCTGAACGAACTCGTCAATTGGGTTCACGCGCTTCCCTGAGTTCTAGTACTAAATTGCCATCGTTTCTTGAACCAGCCAACTGCCCGATAGCCCAATAATAAAGATAATACGGCGCTGTAAAGTAGGGGTTCGGAAATATCGATTTTGACCTGCCAAAAAAAGTGGGTGACGCCGAGAATACCAATGAGATAGATCAACCGATGCAGTTGGGACCACTTACGCCCAAGTCGTCGTTGCATGGCGTTGGTAGACGTGATTGCTAGAGGTACCATCAACACCAAGCCTGAGAACCCAAGCGTGATGTAGGGTCTTTGGGTTACATCTACGAACAAAGAACTCCATGCAAGCCCCTGATCCAGTACTGCATAAGTTGTTGCATGCAAAATAATGTACCCAAATGCAGAAAGCCCAAGGGTTCGACGCAATCCAACCAACCAGTTAAGCCCAGCACCCTTTCGGATTGGGGTTATCATCAACGTGACTAGGATGAGGTTCAGTCCTGTCTTACCTAATGTATGGAGCACCTCCTGAACCGGGTTCGCACCCAAATCACCGATTCCGGAGGCCCGTGCGATGAGCAGACCAAGGGGGATCAAACAACAGAAGAGGACAAACGCTTTTGTCAGCGCAAGGGATCGGTGAGTCATCTCCAGACGACCCTCAGACGGTACGAGATAGCTCTGGGAATCGATTCAATGGCGATTGGACCAAAAGAGATGCCCATGCGTGTACGTGTGTACCGCGTCCTTTTGTCTCGCGTACTCTGATGTTTTTCACTGGGACTAATAATTCCTCATTAGATCAAGATCGGCATATAGTCCGGCGACCTCGTCTGCATAACCGTTGAACAACAGCGTAGGTGCTCGGGCAGAAAATAATCCACTTCCCAGGACCCGCTCGGTGGCCTGACTCCACCGTGGGTGGTCTTTGTCCGGGTTAACGTTGGAGTAAAATCCGTACTCCCGCGCGTTCGCCATATTCCAACTGGTTTGCGGTTGTCTTGCCATAAATCGAATTCGGACAATAGATTTGATGCTTTTGAACCCGTATTTCCAAGGTACTATGAGTCGGAGGGGCGCACCGTTCTGATTGGGCAAAACCTGTCCATAAAGACCAACAGTCAGTAGGGATAGCGGATGCATCGCTTCTGCGATGGTCAGCCCTTCGCGGTAGGGCCAACGCAGTACTGGATAGCGTACCCCAGGCATCTGTGCGGGGTCGTTCAGCGTGAAAAATTGTACGTATTTGGCCTGGGAGGTAGGGGCGAAGCGTTTCAATAAATCGCCCAGTGGGAACCCGATCCAGGGCACCACCATGGACCATGCCTCAACGCAGCGAAACCGATAGATTCTTTCTTCCAGTGTGTGTCCCTTTATCAGATCTTCGAAAGCGAACGTACCGGTATTCTCGGCCTCACCTTCAACTGTGACCGTCCAGGGATGGGGGACCAAGGTATGCGCATTTCGTGCGGGGTCCGTTTTCCCAGTGCCGAACTCATAGTAATTGTTGTACCCCGTAACGTCTTCGAAGGGAGTCAGCGCAGCATCAACTTTGCTGGGCCAAGCTTTAAGGTTGGTTAACTGTCCGTTCTCGGGAAAAGGTGAGTTCTGGGCCGCAGGGTCGTTGTGAGTGATTGCAGTAATCTCGTCCTGAGATTCTTGAGCATATGTACTCGCGGTGGGGATCAGCCCCAATGCCAGTGCTGTTTTTAGAAGTGTGCGGCGCTGTCGAAACATCGATTCCGGGGTGATTTCAGAAGGCCTGATTGTGGGGGCTCGTTTTATCAACATTATTCCGTCCTTCAGGGTAAGACCGCTTGATGGGGGGTAATGTTGCAACTCTTAAGCCAAAATGGCTAGTGCCAGTTGTATGTATGGTAGAACAGGCTCTCAATGGGCACCTGCGGGTTATACCCGGTACAATCGATTGGCTCAGCTAGGAGCAGCTTAGAGAAGACGGGTCCATCTACATTTCCTTCCAGGAGATACAAATGAAACTTATAACCGCCGTCATCAAGCCTTTTCGGCTAGACGATGTTCGAAACGCTTTGGCTGAGGTAGGAGTCCAGGGGATGACTGTAACCGAAGTCAAAGGATTCGGTCGTCAAAGGGGTCACACCGAACTCTATAGGGGCGCCGAGTATGTAGTGGATTTTCTTCCCAAAGTAAAAGTGGAAGTGGCGCTAGTGGACGATCTTGTTGACCGGGCGACTGAGGCAATCATTGAAGCCGCAAAGACTGGGAAAGTAGGAGATGGAAAGATATTCATCACAGAGCTTGTAGAGGTTTACCGTATAAGAACTGGTGAGACCGGTAACGAAGCAATTTAACAAACCAGTCAAGGAGAATACAGTGAACGCTCTAATAAGAAGAATGATTTTACCTGTGATGTTTGGTATCTGGCCCGCAGTTGGTTGGAGCCAGGCGATCGATACTGGTGACACAGCATGGATGCTGACATCAACAGCTTTGGTGTTGTTTATGACATTACCTGGCCTTGCACTTTTTTATGCGGGTCTTGTAGGGAGTCGGAATGTCCTCTCGGTTGTTATGCAATGTTTCAGCATTGCTTGCCTGGTATCAGTGATATGGCTTGTTTGCGGCTATAGCCTTACATTTGGCGGCAGCATCGGCGGGTACGTTGGTGATCTCTCAAAGGCTTGGTTGATTGGTGTTGAGCTGGATACCGCGGCCGGCACAATTCCCGAAACAGTCTTCGTTATGTTTCAACTCACCTTTGCGATTATCACGCCAGCATTGTTTGTTGGTGCTTTCGCAGAGCGTATGCGGTTCTCTGCGCTGTTGCTTTTTGCCGGTGCTTGGGTCGTGGTGGTCTACTTCCCCGTTGCTCATTGGGTTTGGGGCGGTGGTTGGCTGGGAGATATGGGGTTTAGAGATTTCGCAGGTGGAGCAGTGGTGCATGTAACAGCAGGTGTCGCGGCTGTCGTGGCGGCTCTTGTCATGGGTAACCGGCGAGGATTCCCTGACGCGCCAATGCCCCCGCACAATTTACCGATGACAGTAACCGGTGCTTGCATGTTGTGGGTAGGCTGGTTTGGGTTTAATGCCGGCAGCGCAGTTGGCTCGAATGGCGCAGCTGGTATGGCAATGCTCGTCACCCACATAAGTGCGGCGGTGGCCTCGCTGACGTGGATGACCGCCGAGTGGGTCAAGTATGGGAAGCCCACCGTAGTGGGCATTGTGACAGGAATGGTTGCTGGACTCGCGACAATTACGCCAGCTTCCGGGTACGTTGGGCCGATCGGTGGTTTTATTATCGGGCTGGCCGCTGGACTTGGTTGTTTCATGGCGACTCAGTTCATTAAGCGGACACTGAAGATTGATGATTCGCTGGATGTTTTTCCGGTTCACGGTGTGGGAGGAATGATAGGCTTGGTACTCACCGCTGTATTCTCGGCTACAGCTTTGGATGGTCTTGGCTTGGATGAAGGCGTAACCATTTCAAACCAGTTAGTGACGCAGGTACTGGGAATTCTGGCCACGGTTGTTTGGACAGCGATCGCAAGCTTTGTATTGCTGAAGGTTGTGAATGTCATTTCGCCCCTGCGCGTTTCAGATGATGAAGAAACTGATGGACTAGATCTCGTGCTGCACAAAGAGAGGGGTTACAACCCCTAGCCTCCAACTGTCTGTCGGGGGGGTCTCAAGGAAACTTCGAGGCCCCTTCCCGGGCGCGATAACTCAAGATCTCTTGGCGTACAGTGAGCTATAGATCGCTGTCATCAAGTTTTTTCGCCTTGAAGATACTCACAATGCGTCAGCGAATGGAATAAGACTGTAACTTTTGCAACGCAGTCAACCAAGCCTGCCACAGTTCGTTAAAAGCACAGAAATTGGACAGATGCCAGGAGAAAAAAATGAGATCTGTAACGATATGGCTTATGGCGGTTTTGGTAGGCGGTAGCGCGCTGGCTGATGATAGCAGTGATCATACCGAAAATCGGTTGGATGAAAGAGGCGACCGTATTGACGAACGACTTGATCATCGAGGTGATCAAATTAATGATCGTTTGGATGCCAGATCTGAACATGCTAGTAATGAAGACCGTAACGGAGCGGCTAGACGTTTAGATCGGCGTGGGAACCGCGTTGAGCAACGGCTTGATCGTCGGGGCAACCGAATTAATGACCGTTGGGACCGCAGATCTGAGCGTATTAGTGACGTGGGGCGAGATAGACCGCCCAGGTCCTTAGATCAGCGCAAGAGTAGGGTCGGTTCTGCTAATCAGCAAGAGAATCGTGTTGGGCACCGCATTGGTCGTCAATCTGATCGCAGACCCAGCAACGCGATCAGTCATGGGGGTAGCAGTAATCTTGATACTACTAAGCCTCTGACTGGTCTTGCATCGAACCAGGATAAATCCGACCAATGAGACCCCATGTGCGAAAGACACTCTTCGGTTTCAGCCTCCCATTGAGAGGCTGAGGCTGGGGTGTTTCGGAAGCCCAATACCCAGCATGGGCTTTACTGTGACGTATTCTGAGCGCAGTGTCCCATTGTTTTCGATAGAATCACCCCCAGATGGCTCAGCAACGGCCAATTTTCCCCATCCCCACCTGTTTCAATAGGGTCGCGTACTTTTGCGCGTTCTGTGTTGGAGTTGTCGGATCTGTGGGAGCGCAGAATGCTCGCATCTACACGATGGACGAGCCTGAGGTGCCAGTGTTCGACCCTCTGTTGGAAGTGGAAAACTATTCTTGGCAAGCTGGAGAGGAAGAGGAAATTATGCCGCAGATGCCGGAAGGTGTTCTCATCCCGGCGAATGCGGACAGAGCCTCTTTTGAACAGCAGACTACCAATGCCGAATTCAATACGTTGTTAGAGGCGCAACTTAGGTTCCGGGATCTTTTGGACCAAGATAAGGATGTTGAGGCTGTTTCAGTAGCCGAACGTATCGTTGAACTTTCCCAAGAGGTGTTCGGGGCTGAGTCATCAGAGGCTGCTCTTTCAATCTCCAATCTTGCGGAGGCCCAAAGAAGGGCAAGGCTTTACGAGGATTCAACACAGAACTTTCTTGCTTCAGTAGAGATTTTTCGGGCAAATGAGGGGGAATTTACTCAATCGGTCATTCAGCCCTTGGTAGGGTTGGGGGCGTCGTATAATTCGCTGGAGGCCTACCCTGAGGCTGTTGCGGTTTTCCGCGAGGCCCGCACTGTCACCCGTAGAGTTTTCGGCCTTTTGAATGAGGAGCAGATCCCGATTCTCGATCGTTTGGCTAATACTCTGGTTAGCATGCAGCTTTATTCGGAGGCCGAAGATCAAAAGTTAGAAGGGATGGAGATTATGTTCCGCACCCTCGGAACAGATACCGTCGAAATCCTTCCAACCCTTTACAAGTATGCGCGCTGGCTGCATAGAAGCTACCGGTTTGTAGCAGAGCGGGCTTACTATGAGCGGGCCATTAGCATCATCCGAGAAGAAGAAGGAAGAGATAGCGTATTGCTTGTACACCCGCTGAGGGAGATAGGTAATAGCCTCCGGGTGCAAAAGTTCATAGACGGTCGTGGTATATCTTCGCTAAGGAGGGCGCGAGAGATTCTTGAGGCACAACCTGAGCCTGACAAGGTGGAGTTAGCGCGGGTTTTGAGAGATATAGGTGACTGGGATACGGCATTTGGTTTTGGTGAGATAGGAGACGAGTATCAAGAGGCCTGGGTGCTCTTAGACGAAGTCGAGGACGGAGAAAGGCTGCAGCGACGCTGGTTTGACGAGCCTCGTTACGTGCTTCAAGAGAATCCCAGTACCCGTGGGCTTGCGAGTATCGGGACGCCCGGTACCCAGCAGGGACATGTGCTTGTTACGTTTGACCTTACAACAAATGGCAGAACAGCAAACGTAGAGGTCGTTGAATCCCAGCCGCCCGGTTTCAAGGATGAGACGACCGTCCGCGCTATAGTCCAGTCGCGTTTTCGTCCCAGGATGGCTGATGGTGAAAATATTGAAGCCACTGGATTGCTCCGAGACTTCACTTTCCTTTATGTGCCGGACTGAGAAGAAGGGATAAGGACGTCGATAAAGACTTGTAGAGAAGATTTCGAAGTCTATAATGGCGCGCGGATTGGGAGTTTAGACCGTAATGGACCCTACCAAAACGGAAGGAACCGAGTACTTTCACCAAGTGGTGGACTGCCAATGGGGTTGTCCCGCCCATACTGATGTTCCGGAATACATTCGTCTCATCGCTCAGGGGCGATTTACCGACGCCTACATGTTAAATCGGGAGTCAAATGTTTTCCCAGGCATACTAGGCCGGGTCTGTGATCGTCCCTGTGAACCTGCTTGTCGTAGGGGTCGCGTCGAAGATAAACCAGTCGCGATTTGTCGATTAAAGAGGGTGGCCGCGGATAATCGCGAAGATATACGAGATCGACTGCCTACCGCACCTAAACAGAAGAATGGGAAACGAATTGCTCTAATCGGAGCAGGTTGCGCGTCTCTTACTGTCGCCAATGACCTTATGCCGCTCGGTTACGAGTGTGTTGTTCATGAGGCATTAGGTGAGGTTGGCGGTTTGATGCGCACGAACATCCCATCGTTTCGTCTGCCTGCAACAGTGCTAGATGAGGAGATGGATTACATACTGGATATGGGCGTCGATCTGAGATTGAACTCGCCAGTAGAAAGTATGGGGGGGTTACTTAAGGAAGGCTACGATGCGATTTTCGTGGGTAGCGGGGCTCCGAAAGGGAAGGATCTAGACATACCAGGTCGTAGCGAGAGCGATCGGATCCATATTGGGATTCAGTGGCTTGAGTCTGTTGCTTTCGATCACACGGAGGCGATTGGCGAAAAAGTCTTGATCATAGGGGTTGGTAATACGGCCATGGACTGTTGTCGTACCTCTTTGAGACTCGGTGCGAAAGATGTGAAGGTTATGGCACGAAAGCCGAGAGACTTTTTCAAAGCATCAGACTGGGAACTCGAAGACGCCGAAGAGGAACAAGTCGAGATTATTGTTAACCACTCTCCAAAAGAGTTTGTTATCAAGGGTGGGAAGCTTGTCGGTATGACATTCGAGAAGATGGAGTACGACCTTGATGAAAAAGGTCGAATCAAAGATGCCAAAGTTACTGGGGAAGAGTTCTTCCCTTGTGATGATGTTGTTCTAGCAATCGGGCAGGATAACGCTTTCCCCTGGGTAGAACGAGACATTGGAATCGACTTCGATAAATGGAACGTTCCTGTCGTAGATGAGACGACGTTCGAGTCAACTTTGCCCGGAGTATTCTTTGGTGGTGATGCAGCGTTTGGGCCTAAGAACATTATATGGGCCGTGGAGCATGGACATCAGGCTGCGATCTCCATAGATAAGCACTGTCATAAGAGGCATCTCAATGAGCGGTTGCCCCGAGGGGTAAATCTGCAAAGCGCTAAGATGGGTATTCATGAGTGGAGTTACAGTAACGATTACGACCCTGCAGGTAGGAGGATGATGCCCCATGTGGAGCTCAAGGAACGGTTTAAAAAACTAGATATCGAAGTTGAGTTAGGCTTTTCTGTGGAGCAGGTCGTAACCGAAGTTGAGCGTTGTTTGAATTGCGATCTTCAGACGGTTTTTTTCGCTGATTTATGCATCGAATGCGATGCGTGTATAGATATCTGTCCTGTAGATTGCCTCACGATCACGCCTAACACAGACGAGGACACCCTGAAAAAGAGCTTAAAGGCTCCAATTCTTGAGCCCAGCCAGCCACTCTATGTTTCAGCGCCGCTAAAACAAACATCTCGGGTCATGGTCAAGGATGAAAATCTTTGTGTGCATTGCGGTTTATGTGCTGAGAGATGCCCAACAGCCGCGTGGGACATGCGGAAATCAAGTCTAGTAATTCCATACGCAATTGACGAAGCGTTAGAGGACGTAGCTAAGTGTCAGCCAGAGCGAAAAGCAGGATAAACGACTTCGTTATTCGATTGGGCAACGTCAATGGTACGGGGTCCGCCAGCGCTAATGGATTGTTGATGAAGACTATTTTTCGGATGGGAATTCCGGTGATAGGCAAGAACTTCTTCCCCAGCAATATTCAAGGGCTTCCTACATGGTATGAAATTCGCGTAACGAAGGATCGTAATTTAGCCCGTTCGGGTGAGATTGACATTATGGTGGCCATGAATGCAGAGACCTACCAACAAGATCTCAAATCATTAAGTCCTGGAGGGGTCCTCATTTACGATTCGACCTGGCCACGAAACAGTGTTCTAACGCGAGAGGACGTTACTATACTTGGTGTGCCGCTTGCGCAGATGTGTAACAAGCACTTTAGCAATGCTAGAACCCGTATTCTTATGAAGAATATGGCCTATCTGGGGACACTTGCAGCGTTGCTAGATTTGGACAGACAGGTCATCAAAGGTCTCGTCGAAGAAACTTTTTCGTCCAAACAGGCGCTGATCCAAGCCAATCTTGAAGCCATTGATCTAGGGGCAAGTTACGCTGAGGACCACTTTAAGTGCCCGCTAGCCACTCGGTTGAAACTCGCGGATAAGACTGCCGGCCACATTATGATTGATGGTAATACTGCAGCAGCGTTGGGGTGCGTCTATGCGGGAGCAACAGTGGGGGCCTGGTACCCGATCACGCCATCGACCTCTCTTATGGACGGCTTTAAGTCTTTCAGTGAAAGATTTCGCGTAGATTCCGAGACTGGCGAACGTAATTATTGCGTAGTTCAGGCAGAGGATGAACTGGCCGCAATAGGCATTGTTCTTGGTGCTTCATGGAACGGCGCTCGTGCGTTTACACCGACCAGCGGTCCTGGGATTTCGTTAATGAGTGAGTTTATTGGCTTCGCGTATTTTGCGGAGTTACCCGCTGTTCTCTTTGATGTCCAACGTGTTGGTCCTTCGACTGGCATGCCAACTCGGACTCAGCAGGGTGACATACTTGCTGCGGCATACGCCTCCCATGGCGATACGCGCCACGTCTTGTTGTTCCCTGCAAACCCGAAAGAGTGTTTCGAGCTTGCGGTTAAAGCCTTTGATCTCGCAGATCGTTTGCAGACGCCTGTGATCGTCATGTTAGATCTTGATCTCGGTATGAACGACTGGATGTCTGAGACCTTGGAATGGAATGAAGACTATAGACCAGATAGGGGCAAGGTGCTTGGTGTCAAAGAACTTGAAGAAGTAGAGAGCTTTCACCGTTATCTGGATTTGGATGGTGACGGTATTCCTTATCGCACGTATCCAGGAGTGTCGGCTAAGGGCGCGTATTTCGTTCGTGGATCTGGCCATAACAAATACGGTGGCTACACAGAGGACGAAGATGAATATAAAGAGGTGGTCGATCGGCTGAAAATAAAATGGGATACCGCAGCGAGGTTGGTTCCAGAGCCGGCCATCAAAACGCACAGGTTAGCTAAATTAGGCATTGTCTCTGTCGGCAGCTGTGATTATGCGGTATTGGAAGCAATTGATCGGTTAGCACGTAAGGGCATCCATCTCAATTATCTTCGGGTAAAGGCTTTCCCTTTTGGCGATAAGGTGACAGAGTTTTTGAATCGGCATGAGAGGGTTTTCGTTGTGGAGCAGAATAGAGATGCTCAACTCAGGGGATTACTATCGCTGGAGACAGATTATCAGAAGGGTCGTATGGAATCGGTTCTTAATTACAGTGGGCTACCCATTGATTGCCGCTGCATAATTGAGGCAATTGAGAGTCATGTGGCGAAAGGGGAAGCGGCGTGACATTTATTGCAAAGCCAAAAATTGTTCATGAAGGCATGGCACGCAACGCATTGGGGCTTACGATCCGAGACTACGAAGGCCGTATGTCGACGCTGTGCGCGGGTTGCGGGCATGATTCCGTAACTTCAGCCATTGTACAGTCATTTTTTGAGTTAGACGTTCCACCACACCGAGTTGCCAAGCTAAGCGGTATCGGATGTTCATCCAAGACACCGGCCTACTTTTTGAGTGCATCTCATGGGTTCAATGCTGTGCACGGCAGGATGCCCTCGATTGCAACGGGGGCTAACGCGGCAAACAGCGAGATATCTTTGGTTGGCGTTTCGGGAGATGGTGATTCGTTGTCTATCGGACTGGGGCAGTTTGCGCATGCCGTGCGCCGAAATCTAAATATGCTCTACATTATTGAGAACAATGGGGTCTACGGCCTGACTAAGGGCCAATTCTCTGCTTCGGCTGATGTTGGGACAAAGGCAAAGAAAGGTGAGGTTAACGAACAGCAACCGATCGATCCGGTTCAGATGGCCATGGCTCTTGGGGGAACATTCGTTGCCCGAAGCTTCTCTGGTGACAAGGAGCAACTCATACCTCTCATAAAGGCTGGCATAAGACACAATGGTTTCGCATTAATCGATGTGCTTTCTCCCTGTGTCACATTCAACGATCATGAAGATTCGACGAAAAGCTACGCTTATACTCGTCAGTTTTTCCACCCAGCTATGCATGCGGATTTCGTACCGCCAGCTGAGGAAATCAAAGCAGCCTACAATGAGGGTGAAGTAATGCCAATAGAGTTGCACGACGGTAGTAGGATTCTGCTTCGTAAGATAAGTAAGGACTATAGTTTGCATAATCGAGGGGCTGCCATCGATTACATTCGGTCTCATCATAGGAAAGGGGAAATAGTAACTGGTTTGTTGTATATAGATGGGAGCGAACCGGACATGCATGGAATTAATCGAACTACCAAGGCACCACTAAATGATGTGCCGTTCGACAAATTATGTCCGGGCGGGGAAGCACTCGAAACGCTCCAGCAGCGCTTCCGATAAATGCGACACCATAAATATCTAGCTGTTCCCCGAGATATATCTGTAAGAGTGTATTTAATGAGCGGACAGATTTGCAGTCTGATGTCCACGACTACCAGCACATAAGATCATGCATATTGCGATGATGGGAAGCGGTGGGGTCGGCGGCTATTTTGGAGGGCGACTAGTAGCTGGTGGTTGCGACGTGACATTTATCGCACGCGGCAAACATTTGCAGGCAATTCGTGGTCATGGTTTGAAGATAGCAAGCCGTGATATGGGTGATGTGGTCGTGAACCCTGCAAAGGCTACCGATAATCCAAAGGAAGTCGGAACCGTTGACTACGTTGTTGTGGCTGTGAAATTGTGGGATACCGAGTCTATAGGCCGCGCGATTCTGCCAATGCTCGGCCCCGAAACAACTGTTTTATCTTTGCAAAATGGCGTTGAAGCCGATGAAATTCTTGCCGGTATCGTCGGCGCAAAAAGACTTATTGGTGGGGCTGCATTTATCGCCAGTTCTATAGCTGAACCGGGAGTCATTAAGCATATTGGTACCATGCAGCGAGTCGTTATCGGCGAGCATAGCGGTGGGTCTTCGCCTCGAGTTGAAGCTTTGCATGAGGCGCTGAGGAAAGGTGAGGTTGTAGCGGAGATAAGTGACGACGTTCTGCGAACTGTTTGGGAGAAGTTCGTTTTCCTTGTGGGGTTGAGTGCTACAACAACGTTGTTGCGCACCCCGCTGGGCTCTATTAGAGAAGATCTTAAGAACCGAGCACTTTTCCTCGATGTCATGAGGGAAACCGTTTCTGTTGGTAGGGCTCGAGGGGTGGCTCTTCCTAACGACTATGCCGAAAATCGGCTTGAATTCGCTGATGGGCTTCCGACCGATATGACATCTTCTATGCATCATGATCTTGAGAACGGAAATCCTCTGGAACTGGCTTGGTTAAGCGGTGCAGTAATTCGCTTTGGTCAAGATACGGGCATACCGACTCCTGCTAATCAAATGATTTTTAATGCGTTGGAGCCGCACGCCACAGGGACGCCATGAGGCATCCTCAGCTTACTGTGCGGGGCGTCCGTGCGCGCACCGTCAGTGTCCCCATGCAGCGCCCATTGGGCACCAGCGCGACTATGATGACCGCAGCACCCTTTCTGCTTGTCGATCTTTATACCGAGGAAGGTATTACTGGGCGCGCACACGCGTTCTGCTATCTGGATATAGCAGCTCCAATGATGCGCCGGGCACTGGAGGCGGCAGGCGAATTGATCGTTGGTACTCCACTGGATCCCGAACGAATCAGGCGCGTGTGTCAGGGGCACTTCGCCCTGTTAGGTGTCCACGGAGTTGTCGCTATGGTTGTTTCGGCACTTGACGTTGCCTGTTGGGACGCACTGTCGCGTGCCGCCAAGTTGCCTCTTGCCCGTTATTTAGGAGAGTCTACAGAGACGGTTCCCTCCTATAACAGTAATGGGCTCAGTGTACGTCGATCTAATGGTGATCTGGCTCAAATTACAGAAGAAGCTAATGAACTGTTAGAGCCTGGATTTAATGCGCTTAAGATCCGTCTCGGCAGAGAAAATCCTCGTGAGGACCTTGATGCGGTTCGCGCTGTTCGATCCGCAATCCCATCAGAATTTTTTTTAATGTCTGATTATAACCAGGCATTGTCTGTTGAAGAGGCACTTGCGCGTGGCCGAGGTCTAGAAGAAGAGGGTTTATATTGGATTGAGGAGCCGGTTGCGCACGACGACTTTGCAGGCAGCTCGGAGGTCGTTCAAGCATTGGGGACGCCTATTCAGACCGGCGAGAATTTTTGGGGACCAAATGTTTTAGCGACAGCGATCGCTATGACTGCGATGGATTACGTAATGGTCGATCTGATGCGTATCGGAGGCGTAAGTGGTTGGCTGCGAGCAGCAGCTTTGGCGGAGAAGGCGCGTATGCCAATGTCATCCCATCTTTATCCTGAGGTCAGTACTCACTTGCTGGGCGTAACGCCTACCGCCCACTGGCTCGAATATGTGGATTGGGCGGAGGCGTTTATCACGGCTCCGATCTTAATTTCTCAGGGAAACGCCAAAGTTCCTGAGGGCCCCGGAACGGGTGTGCTTTGGGATGAGGATGCCGTCGCCCACTATGCTACCTACTAGACCCTACTAACAAGAAGAGTCTAGGACGAAAGTTTCCACTCAGTTAAAGGGGGAACCAGGTGCGGTTCGGTGACAGGTGTAAATAGCCGACGCTGACACCCATCCGCAAACCGACACCAAGGCGTACCGGGGCGAGTGTAATATTGTTACGGCGATTGTAATTGACCCCAACGCCACCCATAAAAAACAGGCTTCCCTCAACTCCACTGAAACGTTGGTAGAGATCGTTGATCGTCTGCAGGTCGTAAATGAGAACAAAAACCTTAGAAGCGCTGCTCCCCACATCAAATCCCACTGAAGGCCCATTCCAGTAGACTTGGCTCGTAGTCCCATCTGAGAGATAGAGAGTCCCGTGACCGTAACGCAGCCCAAAGCCTAGAGAGCCGCTACCCTCCTCGCCTTTGATATACGCGTCCGGTGTACCGTTATCAGTAAATACCCGGTTAAGGACATCGGCAACACCTTGGGCACCGCGGCCAAAAAAAGATTCCGCTTCAATGAGAATCGATTCCTGTTGATAAGGCTGTGTGGGGGTAGGCTGGGGCTGGGGCTGTGTGGTGGCGCATGCCCCCAACAACAGAAAGAGGGTGTACACAGCGACCCGCCGTAGAACTTTCATAACAACTCCCACCGTTCATGAATGTCCAGAAGCTGTAGTTTGAGCACGATGGCGCCTATGTCAATATCTCTAGTCAGGATTTAAACAAATCTTCGGCGCGACTCAAGGTGTCATCTTCTCCCACTTTTCCAGGGGTTCCCTTGGCAGGTTTGTCTGCTGCAGTATCGGGGGAAACATCTCCAAAGAGTACAGCAAGCTCAGATTTAGCCTGGGTATGGGCTTCCACGAAGCCTGGGGAGTAAGCATCAGGATTTGGTTTGTAGTAGTCGCAGAAATTAGCGTGTTCTTTATACATTACCTCAAGTGCGTCTTCTTCAGTACATTCATTCGGTTCTCGAGGGTCATACATTTGGCACATCAGGCACACATGCAGCTCTGCAACACAGTTCGGGCACTCATCTCGACGCCCCAGCGGAAGTGGAAGCGTCTTTAGGGAGTGACCGCAGCGGTAACAGGATAGATGGTTGCTCATGACGTCTGGTTCTTATGACCTTATGCTTTGCACAATATAGTCAGGACTCGAGACGAATCAAGGATAAAGTCGCGGTGGTTACGAAAGCTTGGGTAGTTGTATTGAAGACGCGGGACCAACATCAGTCCACCGAGGCGGGGCTGGTGCTGACGGCGCTCCAGATTGAATATGAGGTTACCAGCATGGATGGGAGCTGGATGGTCAGTGTGCCAGCAGAATTTGCGCCTCAGGCCGGCATAGAACTCGCCGAATATGCACAGGAAAATCGTACCCCGCCAGTGGGGGCACGACCTATGGCAGAGCTTGGAAATGGGTGGGGCGGTGTTCTGATATATGTAGGGGTGTTGGTGTTAGTCGCTGTGATGGCGCGCCGTTATGAGTTTGGCTACGACTGGGTGGGATTGGGGCGAATCGATTCTACACGGGTATTGGAGGGCGAGTGGTGGCGCACATTGACTGCACTCATGCTACATATAGATCTTAGTCATCTTGCAGGCAACATTGTTTTTGGTGCTTTCTTCGGACTTTATGTGGGTCGTTATCTTGGCTCAGGGATCGGTTGGGCGGGAATCGTAGCTGGCGGTGCTCTGGGTAACGCGTTGAACGTGCTGATGCAACCCGCTCGGCATCTATCCATTGGTGCTTCAACGGCGGTGTTCGCCGCTCTAGGACTACTTGTGGCTTACACCTGGCAACATGGTTTCTGGAAGAATACGCCTTGGCGGACCCGTATTGCGCCCGTGACCGCTGGAATTGGGCTCCTGGCTTTTACGGGCACTGGGTCAGGAGTGGATGGAGGGAATGTCGATATCCTGGCGCATCTAACGGGATTTATTGCTGGTTTTGGTGTAGGCATTTTGATGGCGCGGATGCAATTGCCGGAGGGTTCTCAAGTGCAGAAGCTTTGGGGCGCGATAACAATCGGAAGCCTGGTTCTGGCATGGCTGGCAGCTTTCAGTTCCTAGGGCGTTTCACATAAGCAAAAATTCTTTGGGGGTGTTTCCTTAGGCGCTGGATCGCTGTACTAAGTCAGCCGAGTGCGTCAGCGATGAGTTCAAGAAAGTCTGCTTCGCAATTCACCTGTTCCGCGGCTCGAGCGTCTATTGTGTAACCGAGGGCATCGGCGATGGACTGATATTTTGGACGACGATGTTTTACGTGATGAGGAAAAACCCATCGTACGAAATCGTCCGGCACGATTTCATCTGGGCTTTTTAAGTCATTTTCTGCTAAGTATTCGTCCAACTGTTTGTCGAGGAATTCTTCTTGGTAGTACATTGGCTTTGGATAATCGATCGCCCGTTGAATCATTTCTTTCTCCATCGCCCCGTCCGCACTGAGATAGAGAATCAGAGTGTTTTCGGCTAGGACACGGGTGGTTTCTTCGTCATCCAGTTCGCAAATGCTTCCACCCGCGTCGTTAATAAAGTGTTCATAGTTGTAGATTTGCTTTGCTTTTTCTATGAATTGCGCAACGTCCCGCATTGCGCCGATCTCGGCCTGTCTGTGCAGTCGTTGACGCTCTTTGAAAGCTTCGACTGATAACCCCCCTAGGTCACTGCGTCCGATCTTGCCAAGGAAGGTTGCGACCGGAGCGAGATTGTGAACTGTAATATTGCTGGCAATATATATGGAATCACTACGCAGGAGGTCCTGCAGGAAATCTACCTGCATCGCCTGATGCTTGATATTGTCGAGTATCGGTTCCACTAGGTACTTGGTACCGATTCGATAATCACCAGAGTAGTGAAACCATTTGGACTTGGGCAAATTATTGGCGAGCGTGGTTTTGCCGACACCCGACATACCGAGTAGCGTGATAGCCTTGCTAGGCCAGTCCATGAATTCTGCCGCTGTCATCCTCATGATCTCATCCACTTTTTTGAGAGGCGTAATTATACGGTTGCTATCATCGCCAACAATCTCTGTGCACTGAATGGCAGTGCAGTCCCAAAATCCCTTCGCCCTATCATCCAGGGGCTAGAATCAATTCACCAGCGTGGATAAGTCTCTGAGTCTCAGAGAAAAATAGGCGTGACTCTGGAAAACCGGACTCCTTGGGGATAAGCTGCTCTGCAGTTTAGGCTTATGGCATGTCCAAAACCATGAACGATAGCGGACCTAGGATTATCCTGGGTGTAACCGGCGGTGTCGCCGCCTACAAGAGCCTGGAGCTAGTTCGAAGGCTTAGGGAGCGGGGTGCGCAGGTCCAGGTTGTCATGACCCGAGGCGCCAGGACGTTCGTGTCACCCGTGACGTTTCAGGCCGTTTCGGCTCGGCGGGTTCGAGACGATCTTTGGGATGAGGCCGCTGAAGCGGCCATGGGACATATTGAGCTGGCCCGATGGGCCGACCTGGTATTGGTGGCACCGACCACTGCGCACTGTATGGGGTCATTAGCAGCCGGATTAGCAGGGGACCTCCTGACGACTCTCTGTATGGCAACCGAAGCTCCCGTTATTCTGGTACCGGCCATGAACAGGGCAATGTGGGCTAACCCGGCGCTACAGGAGAATCGCGCATTACTTGAGGGACGAGGCATTCGTTTTCTTGGTCCTGTGGAAGGCGAACAGGCGTGTGGTGAAGAGGGCGTCGGCCGCATGATGGAGCCGATTGACGTAGTTAGCGCTGTTTTTGAGGAGCCCACTCGACTTGCTTCGCAATCACTTAAGGGTCTCACTGCGATTATCACCGCAGGTCCGACGCGGGAGCCCATCGACCCTGTTCGATATATAACCAACAGAAGTTCCGGAAAAATGGGGTTCGCGCTTGCTGCTGCTGCTCAGGCGGCAGGAGCTAAAGTGGTTCTGGTCAGCGGCCCTGTTTTTGTGGCAACTCCACCAGGGATAGAAAGAATCGACGTTGAGACAGCAGAAGAAATGTACGCTAGCGTTCACGAGCGTGTTGAGGGTGCTGATTTATTCGTTGCTTGTGCTGCGGTATCCGACTACAAACCAGAATCAGAGGCAGGTGAAAAATTGAAGCGGACCGAGGCGACACTGAATCTGGAACTGGTCCGCTCGCCGGATACGCTGGCAAGTGTGGCAAAGCTCCAGGATGGTCCTTTCACTGTAGGTTTTGCCGCGGAAACGCAAAATGTCGTTGAAAACGCGCGCAAAAAACTAGTGCGAAAAGGTCTAGATATGATTGCTGCGAATAAAGTTGGGCGGGATTGTGGTTTCGACCAGGAAACCAACTCACTTATGGTGTTTTGGGGTGATGGTGATGCAGAGTTAGAGCAGGCATCAAAATCTGTAGTGGCGGAAAGACTGATTCAGCTAATAGCTGAGCGATACCATGCTGTAAATTCCGAACAGCATTCAACTCAAGTCGGTTAATACCCGTTAATGGAAGATTCACACGCTCGGCGTGTCCGGTTAAAGATCCTTGATGAACGATTAGGAGCGGAAATTCCACTCCCCGAACGCGGTACGAGTGGTTCGGCAGGCGTTGATCTGCGAGCCTGCTTAGATGAACCGCTTGATCTGGAGCCTGGGGCTTGTGAGTTGATAAATTCCGGTCTGGCTGTGCATTTGGAGGATCCCGGATTAGCGGCGATTATCCTTCCACGCTCAGGCCTTGGTCACAAACACGGTATCGTGCTCGGAAACCTAGTGGGGTTGATAGACTCTGATTATCAGGGCGAGTTATTGATCTCGTGCTGGAATCGTGGCACCGAGTCTTTCCGAATCGAGCCTGGTGAGCGAATTGCTCAACTCGTTATCGTTCCAGTGGTGCAGGTAGAGTTTGAGGTCGTGGAGTCATTCGAGAAAAGCACTCGTGGTGCCGGTGGTTTTGGCCATACCGGTAGCGGTTGAGCTAGCTATCCTTGTTCAGATCAGCCCCATAACGGTCGCGGTATGCGTGCATGGCGGGGAGGTAATACCGTTCGCCTCACCACCTCAAATTCCAATCCCAAGTCAGGTCAATGTTCTCCAGATTTTTCAGATTCAGACCATGGTGCGACGACAAGTAAGAGGAGCATGCCTGGAATGGCAACCACTACGCACAGCAGGAAGAAGCTGAAGTAACCCACGGCTTCTACTATGAAGCCAGTTGCTGCGTTTGCGAGTGTTCTTGGTACTGCTGTTAAGCTTGTTAGAAGCGCAAACTGGGTTGCCGTAAAGCGTCGGCTAGTTTGTTTCGCCATGAAGGCGGTCAATGCAACTGTCCCGAGCCCTACTCCGAGATACTCAAGACTTGTGGCTACCACCAGTGCGTAAATGTTGCCTCCTATCTTGGCTAGTGCTGCATAACCGAAGATGGAAATGATTTGTACGAAGCCGAAGATCCATAACGCTCGATTGATGGATAGTCTCAACATCAATAACCCACCGAGGAGTGCGCCAGCAGTCGTCGATCCGAGAATGACAAATTTTGCAATGACCCCAATCTCGGTCAAGGTAAATCCTATGTCGATAAAGAAAGGCGTTTGTAGGGCTACAGCCATGTTGTCGCCCAGCTTATAAAAAAGCATGAAGCTCAGTACCAAGAGGGCCGGCTTAACTCCATCTCTGTTGAAAAACTCGGCGAACGGTTCGATGACAGCTTCCCGCACCGAGCGCGGCGCTATTTGATCATTCGACGTCTCGGGGACTAGTAACGTTGTAACTATTCCAACAGACATAAATAGCGCTACGACCCAGAAGACCATTGACCATGGGAGGAGATCCGCTAATACGAATGCCAAGGAGCCCGGGATCAGGGATGAGACACGGTACGCATTGATGAAAATAGAGTTACCTGTCCCCAGCTCATCGTCTAAGAGCATTTCTCGGCGGTAAGCGTCAAGCACAATATCTTGTGTGGCGCTGAATAGAGAGGTAAGAAAAACGAGCCACGCTACAGCGGTTAAGTTACCTCCTGGGTTAGCATTGCCAAACTGCGTGATACACAGCAGCAGTAGTAACTGACTAACGAGCGTCCAACCGCGACGGCGCCCAAGAAATGGTAGGCTAAATCGGTCGAGAAATGGCGCCCAAAGAAATTTCCATGCGTACGGTAATGTGATGAGGGTGAATAGGCCGATGGTAGCCAGATCAACACCCTCGGTTCGCAACCACGCGGGGATCAGTTGAACCAGTACGTACAGTGGCATTCCAGATGAGAAGCCCTGAAATATACAAATCAACATATGGCGATTCAGAAGAATCTGCTGCCATGATCGGCGTGTTGTGTCAGTGTAGTTAGTCAATGTTGGGTTTGTTACGGTTGGAGTGTTGTGGTTTAGTTGTTAAGAAATAGCTTTGTCCTGTGTAGGTGGAAAGGCTTACGATCATTTTGCTGATTGGGTGTAAATCAACGCCAATGTAGCCGAAAATTCCTTTGGCGACCAACGTAATGCAATACCGTTGGTATTGTGATGTATTGTCAGGGCAATTTATGAACGTAGTATTGTGTGATCTGAAGGAAATAGATAACCCTGGTAGTCGCGGGTTCAGCTGGGGGGATGGGTCGTGGCCGCTTGAGTTTTTCGTGGTTCGTAAGGGCGCTGAAGTCTTTGGTTTTGTTAACCGGTGTCCTCACGCGGGACACGCTTTGAACTGGCAACCCGATCGTTTTCTGACTCGTGAGCGGGATCTTATCCTTTGCAATTCACACGGCGCACGCTTTCAAATTGAAAACGGGATTTGTGTAAGTGGTCCGTGTCCGGGGGCGAGCCTCGAACTTATTGCTCTAAGGATTGAAAAAGATCAAATAATTGCAGACGCGAACGAGCTCAATATCCTGACAAAAAATACAATCGGCGCTGTTCTTGAAAAATAAAACAGTGGGTCAAGTTTTAAACTTTACGAAAATAAAGATCAGTGACGTCGTGACCGAGTTGTCTGCCACGGCGCTCAAACTTTGTTGGTGGTCTTTTAGATAAGAAATCAACTTCGTCTTCCTCCCTTGAAGGGGCGAACTGGTTGCTTTCTTTAAGCACATGCTTAACGTGCTCCGCGTAATCGTTCCAATCTGTAGCTACATGGAATAAACCGCCCGATCTTAGGACTCGCGCGACGTCAAGAATAAATTTAGCTTGTACCAAGCGGCGTTTGTGATGACGCTTTTTTGGCCATGGATCCGGAAAGAATAAATTCACTGTATTGAACAGTTGATCTGGGAGCATGTGGTCAAGGACCTCAGATGCATCATGTTGGATAACCCAAACATTACTTGTTTTTGCACGTTCAAGTAGCAGTAGTAGGTGTCCGATACCTGGCTCGTGAACCTCGACACCAAGATAGTCGGTAGACGGGTTATTGATAGACAGTGTCAGCAATGCCTCCCCATCTCCAAATCCGATGTCCAGCACCCGTGGAGCATCTCTACTAAAGATCTTTCCAGGATTAATTGGATGATCTTGAAATGGGATACCAAAGCGTGGCAACAAGTCCTTCAGGGCTTTGCGTTGTGCGTTTGTTATTCGTCCAGGGCGACGAACAAAACTGCGCACCTTGCGGTAATGTGAGTTGGTCATCTGCGAATTCTAGGAACAATTAAGACTAACTATGCACTGAGATTTCATTTTGGCACAGTAGGACCATAGGCGGTCTGGTTAAGCACTGGGTTACTAGGGTGGTAATCGACGATTTAGCATGTGGGATAAGGAGATGGGTGGAGCGGGCGAAGGGAATCGAACCCTCGTCTCTAGCTTGGGAAGCTAGGGTAATACCATTATACGACGCCCGCTTTGGCTGTATTTTAGAGAAACCATTATAGTTAGGGAGAATCATTAGTCTCATACTATGTTGAGAGTTTTAAAGGTTATTAACCAAAAAGCTGGTCAAACCTGGAAGATTACCAACCGGTAAATTTTTATGTATCGATTTGGGCTCGTTCTACTTACATTCTCGGCTTTTGCTGTGGTCTCAGCAGCCGTTCTACAAAACGTTGATGTTACATATCAGGGTGGTCGTTACGAGCTGGTTTTGCAGGGCCAATTGAGCGCACCTAGGGAGGCGATATTCGACATTTTGACTGACTACGATCAATTTGGACGAATATCTCGCACCTACACAGAATACGGATTTATGGACCCTACTTCTGATGGAACGCCTGTGGTGTATACGACCATGGAGGGTTGCGTGCTGTTTTTCTGTAAGAAGCTGCATCGCGTAGAGCTGTTAGAAACTAAGGAGCCTGATTTTATCCGCACCGTCACACTGCCGGAACAAAGCGATTTTCGCTACGCAGTCTCTCAGTGGGTTCTTGAACCGAGAGATGGCGGAACTCTACTAACCTATCGTTTAGAGGTGGAACCCGATTTTTGGGTCCCGCCAATTATTGGACCCTGGATCCTCAAGCGGCGCCTGGAGAGTGGTGGGCGACGTGGTGTGAATAGGATTGAGCGGTTGGCGCTGGAGAACAGCGCCGTAAGTCCCGAGCACTAATGGACACATTTGCAGCGCAGCTCATTTCCTGGTTTGGAGAGTTTGGGCGTCGTGACCTTCCATGGCAGAGCGATCGGACGGCGTATCGTGTTTGGGTTTCCGAGATAATGCTCCAGCAAACTCAGGTGGCTACAGCCATTCCCTACTTCAATCGGTTTATGAGGTGCTTCCCGTCTGTTGAGACGCTTGCGGGAGCTAAGCTTGATGATGTCTTGGCTCTTTGGGCAGGCCTCGGGTATTACGCGAGGGCGCGTAATCTACACCGTGCTGCTAACTTTGTTATGGATGTACACAAGGGATCTTTCCCAACATCCATTGAGGAGTTAATGGAGTTGCCTGGTGTCGGGCGCTCTACGTCTGGAGCGATACGTTCACTCGCTTTTGGCAAGCGTGCTCCAATACTGGATGGCAACGTGAAGCGGGTCTTGTCTCGTTATCACGTCGTAAAAGGTTGGCCAGAAAAATCTGCGGTTCAGAAGAAACTATGGGCGCTTGCTGATCAGCATACGCCACAAGACAAAATCGCTGATTACACGCAAGCGATCATGGATCTTGGCGCGACAGTATGCACTCGCAAGAAACCTCGCTGTCAACAGTGCCCGGTGAGGAAAGGTTGTAAGGCAAAGGATCTTGGTTTGCAGGAATCCATTCCGGGTGTCCGGCCTCGAAAGGAGCGACCACAGCGCCAGGTCTGCATGTTACTTGTGAGAGATCTAAAGCGACGAGTGCTGCTGATGAAGCGTCCTGCTAAGGGGATTTGGGGTGGTCTCTACAGTTTCCCCGAGCTGGTGAGTGGCGAGGACCCGTGCGGATGGTGTGATCAGTATCTTGGTGCTGAGGTGTACAGCCAAACTGCTATGAAAACATTGGATCATGCTTTTACTCACTTTGACCTCAGTATCAAGCCTCTGTTAGTCCGGCTCTCTACTTCGCCACGATCGTCTAAGGATAGAGATCAATGGTTTTGGTGCAACCCAGCGCGCAAGATGAAGGTTGGTGTAGCATCACCCGTTGCTGTCTTGTTGAAGTCACTTCAAAGTGCAGAGGAATCTTTGCTATGAGCCGAACTGTGAACTGTGTGATTCTAGGAACTAAGTCTGAGGGGCTCGATCAGTTACCTTATCCTGGTGATCTAGGAAAAAGAATTTACGATAACGTTTCTAAGCTTGCGTGGCAGCGCTGGCTCGGACACCAAACTATGCTAATTAACGAATACCGCCTCACACCCATTGAACCGAAAGCTCGACAATTTTTAGAGCAGGAAATGGAAAAATTTTTCTTTGGTGAGGGTTCAGAGAAACCACCAGACTTTGCTGAAGAAAAATAAAATATCCCTTTTATTTAGCTTCTCGGTTCATGCGATTTTCAACTAACTCGTCCACTACAGCGGGTTCTGCCAATGTTGAGATATCCCCGAGTTCATCGTGCGCATTCTCAGCAACTTTACGGAGAATTCGCCGCATGATTTTTCCGGATCGTGTTTTAGGTAATCCAGGCGCCCACTGAATGTAGTCGGGGCTAGCGATCGGTCCGATTTCTTGTCTTACCCAAGTGACGAGCTCTTTGCGCAAAGCATCGTCCGGCGTTTCATCTGCATTTAGTGTTACGTACGCATAAATACCCTGGCCCTTGATTTTATGAGGGAACCCTACCACCGCAGCTTCTGCGACTTTTGAGTGAGCAACCAGTGCGCTCTCTACCTCAGCAGTGCCCATGCGATGTCCGGAGACGTTGATTACGTCATCCACGCGTCCCGTAATCCAGTAATACTCATCCGAGTCGCGTCGTGCTCCATCTCCAGTGAAATATTTTCCTGGAAACTGACTGAAGTATGTTTCTATAAAGCGTTTATGGTCACCGTAGACTGTTCGCATCTGACCAGGCCAGCTACCGAGCATAACTAGATTGCCCGTTGCTTCACCCTCTTGCACTGTTCCCTCATGATCCACGATTGCGGGTTGAATGCCGAAGAAGGGCAAAGTAGCAGATCCGGGCTTTAATGCTGTGGCTCCTGGAAGAGGGGTTAGCAAAATGCCACCCGTTTCGGTTTGCCACCAGGTATCAACGATGGGGCAGGTACCCTCACCAACTACCCGGTAGTACCATTCCCAGGCTTCTGGGTTTATAGGTTCGCCCACGGTTCCAAGCAATCGCAGAGTCTCTCGTGAGCAGCGTTTGACCGGTTCCTCGCCGTCCCTCATGAGGGCGCGAATAGCAGTGGGCGCAGTGTAGAAAATATTGACTTGGTGCTTGTCCACAACCTGCCAGAAGCGGCTTGTATCTGGATAGTTGGGGATACCCTCAAACATAAGCGTCGTTGCACCGTTCGCCAAAGGCCCATAGACGATGTAGGTGTGGCCGGTCACCCAGCCAACATCCGCCGTGCACCAGTAAATATCTCCATCGTGATAGTCAAACACGTATTGGTGAGTCATAGAGGCGAACACAAGGTAGCCGCCAGAGGTATGAAGTACGCCCTTTGGTTTGCCTGTTGATCCAGATGTGTAAAGAATAAATAGAGGGTCTTCTGCACTCATGACTTCCACTGGGCACTCCGACTCAGCGGTGGTTGTAATTTCGTGGTACCAGTGATCGCGACCCCCGTGCCATGCGATTTTCCCACCGGTTCGCTGGACTACGACCACGGTTTCCACACTATTACTGGCAAGACTTTCTATGGCGGCATCCACATTGGCTTTGAGAGAAATGTTCTTGCCACCGCGCAGTCCCTCGTCGGAGGTGATAACAACGTTGGAGTCACAGTCTTCAATGCGTCCTCTGAGGGCCTCGGGCGAGAACCCGCCAAATACTACAGAGTGAATTGCACCGATTCGTGCACAGGCAAGCATGGCAACCGCGGCTTCTGGGATCATCGGCATGTAGATGGTGACTCGGTCACCTTTCTTTACGCCTAGGGATCGCAACGCATTGCCGAGACGACAAACTTGCTCGTACAACTCACGATAACTGATCCGGGCGTCTTCACCGGGGTCATCACCCTCCCAAATGATCGCTGTCTGATCTCCTCGTGTTTCCAAATGTCGATCGAGGCAATTCGCAGACACATTAAGTTCCCCATCGCCAAACCACCGGATGCGCAAATCCTCAGCATCGTAGGAAACGTCTTTTACTTCTGTGAAGGGCTTAATCCAGTCTAATCTCTTGGCCTGCTCGCCCCAAAAAGCCACGGGGTCATCTATCGATGATCGATAGAGCGCTCGATATTCTGCTTCATTAGTCCATGCGCGGGCAGCAAGTTCTTCTGGTACCGGGTAGATTTTTTCTTTACTCATAATGGTTTGTTGTTCCCTATCTAGCCTTCAGCTCTTCTCGATGGGGTTTTGCGGCTAGTGGGTAGATCTCACTTGAGGGTAGCGATCAGGGATAAAAGTGTCAAAGTAGCTAGGACCTACAAAGGCTAACGCTCTTGACTCTGTGTGAAGCTGCCCGGTCTAATACCGCTCGTCTTTCGGGGCCAGGTAGCTCAGTTGGTAGAGCAGCGGACTGAAAATCCGCGTGTCGGGTGTTCAATTCACCCCCTGGCCACCA
>Ga0315338_1001344_pt1 | contig 31853 bp, 25 predicted proteins | sample ASW8metaG_FD_204518 | JGI IMG/M metagenome (GOLD analysis project Ga0315338, IMG submission 204518) | Ammonia-oxidizing marine archaeal communities from Monterey Bay, California, United States - ASW #8 | ecosystem: Environmental > Aquatic > Marine > Coastal | place: USA: California | collected... | reverse complement strand
ATTCTGAAAGAAACAGAACTCGGAACCCGCCAATCCCCCGCAAAACTGAAGTCGAAAGAAATCGATCAACTTCATGAGGCAATGCGAAATGTAAAGCTGGGCGAAGGACAGACCATGAATGTCCTGCGGTATGCCAATCGCGTACCGCTCCAATTTCAGCCTGCGGCTTGCGCAATCACACAAAGTATTCTCAACGCCAACTGGAGACCCTATGGGTTGAGCCAGTCTCGGGGATCGCTCCCGACTGGACCGGTCACCCTCATGATTCACATGGCAAGCGTCTGGGTTCCTTTTACCAGTGAGTCGAAAGAAGCAGTTGCGTCCTATCCTGAAATACAAAAAGAGCTCCGGTTAGCGATCCAGGCGGTAGGGCGCAAATTAGGCATGTATCTTCGTCGCCGTGTCCGCGTACGCCAGGAGGGAGAACGACGCAGTATCTTCCTTCGTTATCTCGGTGAGGTCGCAACTGCTGTGAGTGAAATCAACGCCGCAGACAGGAGCACTCTCTACAACCAACTCCTGGTGTTAGCAAAAAAGAAGACCGCTGAGGCCGATGTCAAACTCGATAGACGCGGGCGTCCCATCGAAGAGGAACTCGACCTTGGTGATAACGTACTCATTATCGACCCCAACGAAGTGGCGGATAACTTAACGACCAGTTGACTCCAGATATTTCACAATAGCATCTCGAACACTCCCAAGGTATTGGAAAGTAGCCGGTATGGCAAAGAAAAAGATCCGACGAAAAAAGGTCGCCGCCACAAAAACCGCTACCAAGCGGCCACGACTGGAGCCCCGGGATCGGAAAACCATGCAAGAGCTGGTTGGTATGGCTGATCAAGTGGTCTCCACAGCCCGACGACGACGCGACCCCCACTTCGATATTCCCACTCGCAGCCTGTCAAACGTGAAATTCAACCGTCGTAAACGGTTTATCGAAATGGGCAATAACACCAACCGTCGGTTATTGTTCAATCTTTCTCAAGCAAAAAGTTACATGCAGACCATGTTGGTTGGCAGCGGATGCAAACAATTAATTGAACAGGGAAAGAATACCAGCATTCGTGGACTCTATTACATGCTGAAACATACCATTGAAGGTGCCAAGGAAAACACCTTCGAGGAGCAGTCAGATTGCGATCCCATCATCGAGGACGTCGAGGTGTTTCTCGGGAGTCTACGCGAAGAATTACATCTCTATGCAGACAAGCGCGGCGAAATGGTGGGCAATCTACAATTAGAAGACAACGGGGATTTAATCGACTGTTCTCGCATGGGTTCCGGAGGCTATGGAATTCCATCGATTGTAGAGCCGGGTGCCATCAAATTTAAAAAATGTCGTGCGAAATTCGTACTCCATGTGGAAAAAGGTACTGTCTGGCAAAGATTTAACGAGGACAAATTTTGGCGAAAACATAATTGCATTTTGACCCACGGGGCCGGGCAACCGCCAAGAGGTGTGAGGCGACTGCTCAACCGCATGCACAACGAACTCGGCCTGCCGATATTTTGTCTGCTCGATAACGATCCTTGGGGATATTATATCTATAGTGTTATTAAACAGGGATCGATCAACCTCGCCTACGAATCGCAGCGAATGGCAATTCCCAAAGCGCGCTACATTGGTCTCCGGAGCAAGGATTACGAGCGGTGTAATCTGTCGCCAAGTGTTCGTATCGATTTGAATGATAACGACCGAAAGCGTGCGCGACAAATTGCAGGATACCCCTGGTTTGAACACAAAAAGGCCTGGCAGAAAGAGATTGCCATGATGCTCAAAAACAACTTCAAGCTGGAGGTGGAATCGCTCATCAGCAAAGATATCAGCTATGTGACAGAACAGTATGTTCCCGACCGCTTAACAGACAAAGATTGGCTCGACTGAGCGGCGGACTTCTTTCGGGAAAACAGAGTCGTCTCTATCAGGCATCGAATTTAAAAAATCGCAAGCCACAGATTATGAGCGAAAAGGCTCCGATCGTGGCCAAGAATGTCTTGAACTGATCTGCAGGTGTGCTGCCGAAGACTTTAGTCAACAGCGAGGACCATTGCCAATGTGCTGGGGACCATGCGGATCCGGGAGCTGTCGGAAGTCCTCCAGAGCGAACCGAGGATGCAGAAGAAGGGTTGATCGCAGCCACCGCCCCTTGCAAAGAGCTTCCACGGATTGGCACCAGTCGGCCACCCTCGCGGCCATCAGCAAATTGCTCCGTCTGATGCCGATGGAGCGTTTGATGCACATCAAGGAGAAACAAATCGACACGGCCACAAAAGCTCCCCACGGTATGACCTTTTTTTGCGCCTAAAAGCACACCGGCCAGTTCCCCCCGAGCGTTAAAAATGGGGCCCCCAGAATCTCCTTGACGAGCCTCTGCAGAGAGTTCGAGCATTTCAAAAGGGTGTTTTTTCCCAGGAGCCACATATTGCGTGCAGCGACCCGTCGCTGCACGATACGAACCATTGCCGTAACCGGCAATGGTAAGCTCTTCTCCTCGTTGCGGCGAGGCATTGGATATTTTGACCGGGATGGCCTGTGGTCGCCAGATTCCTATTGCTGCTAAGTCCCAATCCTCGTCGATCTTCATCACGGTACCTTGTGAGCGGAACCCATCGGGAAAGATCACTTCGACCGAGTCCCGGGCATCCCGCACCACATGCCAATTGGTGATAACAATCCCGTATTTCGCTGTCACGTGAACCAAGGTGCCCGATCCGATTGATGTCACATTTTCCGCAGAGGCAACGACACGAACCACTGCCGGGTGTGGGCGCTGAAGGGTCACTTCGGACGAATTTGCATTCTCTGTGGGTGCTGAAGATTGTGGGACTTTGCGCTGACCGCGCACCGTAGCGCCCGGTCTTCACAATCCCCCCGGAGTGCAAAGTTGAGCGGTGCTTCTGGCACAGGTTGCCAGAACAAGAAAACTCACTAACAGGAATGGGAGGCTGTGACGGAACAAAAAGAAGCGACCTCGAAAGAACGAGAACAGGCCGCGGTCCGTCGCGCTGGATGGATAGTCCAATTCGTGGACCTGCCATCATGGCATGATCCACTCCTTTCTGATCGTCAAAAACAACTTGGAAGATTGTCATTTTTTGGAAACGGCGGCATTCTTTACCGAGACCCTACAGGCCTTGGCATCCTGATCGATACAATCGGAGTAAATCGTAGAAAAAGCGCCCTTGGAGGAAGGGTAGGACTCCCAAAGTCCTCATGGGGAAAACGATTTTCGCGAAGAGCTGCGGTCACGAATACGAACGAAGATCCAAAGCGTGCCGATGATTCCGAAGGCACAGATTACCGCAGGCAACACCGGCCCGCCCGAGGATTGTAGGTCCTTGGTAGACTCTTTCTGGACGTTTGCCAGTAGCATCTTCGGATCACCATACAAAAAAGATCCTTCTTGAAGAGGAAATTTGGCAGGGCGAAATTCTTCCCAGTCTGCGACCGCGCGTTCAAAAGAAGTCTCATCGGTACCCCTGGATGGCATCTCACTTTTTGAGGAAATGTTCAGTCCATTGGACCGTTGTGCCTCAAATATTGGCGGCAAGGTATCATTCCTATGATGGGATGATGGTGAGACGAACCCGAGTGGATCGAGAAGGGCATCCTGCAGTGGATTGACATCATCCGAAAATCCATTTGCAATAAGAACCGGGCTCAACACGACGATCGCTAGTATGGAAAACGTATTTGAATGATCCATCCAAGAATTGAAACATTCAGCAATGCCGGAAGTCAATAGAAAATCATTGTCGAACACGCGCGGCAGCCAGATCACAACGAGTCGATTTCAACATTTTTCCGCTCGTTACAAGAAGGATGGTTTTGACTCTCAGGCGGTTCCACTTTTATCATATCAACCTGAAAAATTGCCCTCAGTTTACGACCCAGTACCTCTGCAGAGGTACTGGCTACTTGACGATCTTTGCCCGCACCCGTTAGGTTGCTGGATTGTGTTTGTGGGTTGAAATACAATTTCCGGTTCGTTGTCGCTTGAGCATATCTGCGTCTCCTCTGATTTCTGGCTGCTGGGGGCGAAACTGCGAAAATTCGATTACGGGCGGGAATCCGGTCGGAGAGGTGGATCGTTCAATGGCTCCTGTGGTAATTGATACTCGAGGTGCTGAGGACACCCGTGACGTAGTCCATCAAGCTGTTCAGGCGCTGGCCGAAGGTCATCTGGTGGCATTTCCTACAGAGACGGTATATGGAATTGCTGCTAGCGCGCTCAACCCAGGTGCTGTTGCTCGGCTATTGCAGGCCAAGGGTCGTCAATTCGGACATCCACTCACGCTTGCAGTCCGAAGTGCAGAAGAAGCACTCGACTACGCTCCAGACCTCGGTCCTATGGGCCGAAGATTGTCTCGACGCTGTTGGCCCGGGCCAATCACTCTGGTTGTAGAAAATCATCACCACGAAAGTCTCCTTGCCCAGTTGCCAACTGAAGTACAGAGCGCGGTCACCCCAAACGGAACGATCGGACTGCGTGTACCCGCGCACCCGCTGATTTTAGATGTGTTGAGAATGCTCACTGGCCCCGTCACACTCACCAGCGCCAATCAAACCGGGCATCCGGAAGCGGTGACGGCAGAAGAGGTCGTGGCCGAACTGGGGGAACACATTGATCTGGTTTTGGATGCCGGAAAAAGTCGGCTTGGGCAACCGTCATCGGTCGTTAAAGTCACTGAATCCAATTATGAAATCCTTCGTGAAGGCGTTGTAACACAACAGCATTTGAAACGTCTCTCAAGTCTTCTCGTGTTGATCGTTTGTACCGGCAATACGTGCCGCAGCGCAATGGGAGAAGTTTTAGGCCGACATCTCATTGCGGAAAAACTCGGCTGTCCTGAAGCTGAAATTGAGGAACATGGTGTTATCATCGCCTCAGCAGGCATCGCAGCTATGGCGGGCGGACGGGCGTCGGCCCAGGGAATCGAGGTAATGACGAGCCTGGGGCTCGACCTTAGCCAGCACTGCACTCAACCGGTCACAGAACAAATGGTGCGACATGCAGATCTTATTTTAACCATGACTCGAGCACACCGCGAAGCGTTAGTCACTCAGTGGCCTGACGCAGCTTCTCGTACCGAAGTATTGCGTGCTGATGGCAAAGATATTTCGGATCCCATTGGGGAATCTGTTGAGGAGTACAAACGGTGTGCCGAACAGATTCATGCCGAACTTGAAGCACGCATCAACACTCTTGTAATTGCTCCAGCCTAAGATCCAATGGAACGATAACTAAACGGAAAACTCTATACCATGCAGATATCAGTAGGGAGTGATCATCGTGGCGTTCAAGTAAAACAACAGATTATTGATTTGCTTGAGCAGCTTGGACATAAGGCACTCGATGTCGGCACACAAAGCGAAGAAAGTGTGGATTACCCGGACATCGCTGCTGAAGTTGGCAGGCTAGTGGGTGAAGGCGAATCGGATCGTGGCATTCTGATTTGTGGCACAGGAATTGGCATGGCTATCGCCGCTAATAAGTTTCCCTGTGTTCGCGCAGCACCCTGCCATGATGATCTGACCGCTGAAATGAGTCGCCGACATAACGATCTGAATGTGCTTTGTCTCTCTGCTGATCTTTTGGGAACAAAGTTGATTGACCGCATGGTTAAGATCTGGCTAGAAACCGAGTTCGACGGTGGACGGCACGCCCGAAGGGTTGAAAAAATCACCCATCTCGACCAAAAACTTGGGGCCCATTGAAGTGCTCTTTGGGGCTCTTTTTCCTGTGCCTGCGGTGCGATTGTCAAGGTTTAACGATTGCACCAAGTTTGCGGGGTAAGTTTCTCACTTATGCGGGTCGAGAGACGCGCGATTTTGCATCCTTGCAGTCGACTTCGGCTCGTGCCTATTGATCCCTGCTTGATCGTTGTTAAAGTCGAATAAGACGTGGCGGTTGCAGCCACAGGTTACAACGGCTTCCCAAACCGGACGGCTTTTGCATAATCCTTTTTACGCCAAGTTTTTTGGGCTACTTAGAGGGCGTTCTATCGATGTCACAACATGAGATACAGTCCTTTGATTTCGACGATGTCGACCACCTAATGCGTAACGCCGAGTTACGTAATCAGTTAGAACCCTACTTTGACGAAGCGATTTGCCGGGTCAATGTGGGGGCGTTTTCAACAGCTAAAGAAAACGAATTTTTGGCATCGATGCTGGCCTGGGAGCGGGCACCCGTATTGCCCATCGCCGAATGGTTCGATCCGCCTCTCTCTCTGCTGCTTCCTGATACATTTTCCGATGACGTTGGGGGCAACGGCGAGTTGCACACTCTGCTCTGGGATACCATCTATCGTCTGTTTGAGAAGCGGATTGTACTCGACTTTACGGACCACCTCACGGACCGAGAGCTTTATCAGTTGATTTTTCGTGATATTCTTCCGAGCGAGGAAAAGAACCTCGATTCGACTGAGAGCTACCTGCATTGGGACTGTGTCGACGCCAGTCGCCATCCTCATATCTGGCTCTGTTACTACGCCTCGGAAGAGGAGCGGGAGGAATGGGTCCGCGAGCACAACGAGCTTGCACCATCCAAGAAGACGCCCCCCCACTGCCGACAATTGCCACGTCGACCTCTCTAGATGCAAAATAGGGCTCACCAGATTCCGGGATCTTGAACGCTTAACTCTTCCGATTTTTATAGCGCTCGCTCGCCTGCTGGAGGGTACGTCGCTCTTTGCGGGTCAGGCTCGCCTCCCCTTCCCGGGCAATCTTTGCCAGGATGCGATCGACTTGCTCGGGCAGCTTGTCGGCTTCCGGGTTATGGATGTGGACCTTGGGCCGTGGGCCGATCCGCTTTAGTAGATCCCGGCTCGGTAGCCAGTGGCCCAAATCCCAACCGGTCTTGTAATAGATCCAGCCGCAGGCGGCTCCCACCAGATGGGCACCATGAGCAACATGGGACTCGCTAAAGGTGCCTACGAAGTCATAGACCAAAAACAAAACCCCAAGCACCCAGGCTTTCACGGGAATGATAAAATAGAGCAGCAGCTTGCGATGTGGAAAGTGGCAGATATAGAGGATAATGACGCCGGCGACACCGCCCGAGGCACCGAGCAGCGTTATTGGGCCTCCTTTGAGCAATTGCTGAGCATAGAGGCCCAGCACCCCTGAAATTGCTATCGTGGAGAGGTAGAAGGAGAGGAAACGCTGCTTGCCATAGATTCCCTCCACGTCACGGCCAAAAAACCAGAGACAAAACATGTTGGCAAAAATATGCCAAATCGTGTTTGGAGAATGAACAAATCCGTAGGTCACAATCTGCCAGAGTTTCCAGTTGGTGACGAAGAGGCCGCTATCGAGTGCCAAATATTGAAAAGTAAACTGGTAACCGCTGCCCTTGTCAAAAAGAATCTCAAACAGATAGACAATCACATTGATAATCACCAGATTGGTGACCAGCAATCGCCCCTGCCCGCTAAATTGTCCGGTCGGACCGCCGAATTGGTAGTTGGGGCGGGGCTCTTGAGCGTAGTAGTCGCGACTATCGATACCCATAGCTTTTTAACACTCACCTATGGCCAAAGGGCGGCCTGGCACCCGGTGGCCGCTTAGGGAGAGAAAGTGGCTCTAAAAGAAAACCAAGTGTAGGATACCGCCCGGAAGATGCAAAGACGAGATTGTCCCTGTTGTCAATCTGCATTGAAGCTGTGGTCCGGTCCTGAACCCGATTATCCTGATCCAATCGCGGCCTGAGGACTCGGGCTACGACGGTTGATCGCGTCCACCGCACGCATCTGGGCTGCATTGAGGCGTTTTCCGAGCTGGATCGTCTCTTTGCGAATCGTGTCCATCTGGGCCATGGTCTTCTTTGTTTGCGCCTCCACGGCAGCAAGTAATTGCTCGATGATTGCCTGTTCGGCTTGAAACTTATTGAGATCATTTTTAAGCCGCGTCTCTTCTTTTACAAATTGCGCCGTTACACGCTGTTTATCGGAAAGTAATGTTTTCATTTCCTCGATGTCCAAATCTCGCTCCTGGATCTGAAACTGCTGACGCCTCAGTGCCAAATACAGGTCGCGAAAGATGTAACCGTAATCCCGAAGCTTGCGGGAATATCTTGGCAATTTTTCGTCGTCACGTTCTATGATTTCTCTTTCCACCAAGACATCAATACTTGGAATGGACTCGACTTGGATTTCTTCTGGCAAAGCATCCGGGATCGGATTGTTTATGGTGATCACCCCTTCCGGCGGCGGAACCTTGGAAAGCCAGACTTCCTGCCCATCAACAAACCTCGGTTCGGTCTCATCGTCCGGGTAGTCTTCTTGAAACTCAACCAACTCTTCGATTCGCTCGGGCGGATGTTCGTCTCTGGCGGGCAGGTAATCATCAACAAATTCTTGCAGCGTGTTTGATCGAAAGTATTGCTCGAGCCGCGCTTTGCGATCAATATCATCAAATTGGCTGAATTCCTTTAGCATCGCTGTCCATTCTTTTAACTTGGCTGCGGCCTCAGGTTCTGGAAGTGATTGAAATTCCTCTTTGGCTGCTTTTTGCACCATCTCGTCAAATTCACTTTCTTGAGTGGTGTCCTCGTCACCAAATATCCATGTTGCAAACACCCGGTGTCCATCGACCGGCATTTTGTCGTACATGATCCAGGACTGTTTGTTCTCGACACTCTCCCTTAAACGGGTTAGCTCCTCTTCGGACATTGTCCAGTTGGGGGCTAAAGTGACGACCACCCGACCCGTCGCCGTCGCCGCATCTCCATCCTGGCTCTCCTCAGCAGCCCCGCCAGTGATCGCAGTCACACGAAACATCCCCAGGTACCGTCCCCCTTGCGAGAATGGACGAGCATCAAACACATAGAGAATAAGATTTTGGGTGATCTGAGAGGGTGCCTTTTGGTTGATGACCACAGTCACTTCATTATCCGCGACCAGCGATTCCGGTTTACAGTCGGTCCACATTCGTCCACGATCGTAGAGGACGTCTGCCAAGCGGACATTGAGTTGGACGATTCCGGGGGGGGTAATTTTTCCCCTCGCATTTTCTTTGCCAAACTCTAACTGTTGGTTCTCGTGCTGTAGTTTTTCGGTCTTGGCGATCAGGCCGGTTGCCCGTTCTCCTGGCTTGCCGTGAAGAATCTCTCGCCACGCTTGGTGGGCCTTCAAGGCCCGCACACTAAAAACCATGGTAGCGCATGCAGCCATGAAGACGAGAAAGACCATGATAATCGTATGGACTTTCCAAGACTTGTGGCTCATGATGATCGCCACAAGGAACAGAATGACACCAATTCCTGCCAAAACATAAAGCAGGATCTGAATGTTCTCGACGCTCATCCGGGCCCAATCAAAAAACTCTAAGGGTCAGAACCATAAGGGAGTTATACGAATTCGATCCTAAACCTACCCCCCCAAGCTGTCAAGTTTTCCCGGGAGTAAACCGGAACAATCAATGCCAGGCGGATATCGAGATGCCATACAATCGGCTAGTCCCTTTTAGCTGCATAATCGTTAACGATCGGTACATGCTATGGCAAGAGTAATTTTCTAGCGGATGTTACAAGTGATACCCCTTTTCTTACGGCTTCTCCCGAAGTGCTTTCCTCGAAGAGTATCCAGGGGCCGCAATCGACAACCGCAATTTCAGCCTTTTTGGGCCGGAAAATTGGTCTGGCCCCGATATGACCATTTCGCTACTCTCCCCGCCCCCGAAAAATCGCTGATGGAACGGCGGTTCTTTGATCCAGAATCTAACGAAGGAATAAGAGCATGGAAGCTCATCTCCTGCGTGTGGTCATTTTTTTGGCCAGCCTCAGCAGCATTGCAGCATCGTATCGCACTGCCAATTTTATTGTGACGGCCCCTTCAAGCCAGTTGGCACAAAAAATCGGCGATGCGGCTGAAAGGTTTCGCCATGATCTTGCTTTGCTGTGGTTGGAAAAACCGCTCCCTCGCTGGAATAGCCCCTGCCCTATCTCGGCTCAGGTAGCTCCCAATCTCGGAGCTGGGGGCGCCACTAGTTTTGTCTTCCAAGATGGACAAGTAGGCAGCTGGCGAATGAATATTCAGGGCTCCGAGATTCGCATTCTCGATTCGGTATTGCCACATGAAGTAACCCATACCATTTTTGCAACACATTTCCGAGCGCCGCTACCTCGCTGGGCCGACGAAGGCGCATGTACGACTGTGGAACATACATCGGAAAAGGCGCGACATGAAAAGATGTTGGTTATGTTTCTGCAGACTCATCGGGGGATCGCTTTCAGTCATATGTTTGCTATGAAAGAGTATCCATCGGATGTGCTTCCTCTGTATGCCCAAGGCTATTCCCTGGCTCGTTACCTAATCGAGGAGAAGGGGCACCGCAAGTTTGTTGCGTTTATTGGTGACGGTCTACGTGATGAAAATTGGTTGCGGGCCCTCGATGCTACCTATGGGGTCGATAACCTTGCAGTCTTACAAGATGCCTGGCTCGCGTGGGTCAAACAGGGGAGTCCACAGCGAAGAGCGACTCCAGAAATTGGAAACAATCCTTTGGTTGCTCTTGCTAGTGCCGATCAGCGAGAACGGCCCAAGCCGAACTTGATTCATCGAATCGAGAAAACCACCCCTAGCAAAATAGAAACCCCATCAACTTCACCTAGCAGTTCGGCAAAAACAACAGCTGTTGGCGATGGATGGTATGCTGCCGGGGAGCGATCTACAGCAGAGCTGCTCTCTTTCGCTCCGGGGAGCATCGCAGCGGCCATGCAAAGGGAAAGACATCAGGCGACCAGGCAACAGCCGCTCCAGCAGCCTCAGCAGACCATACTGCGATAGGGTCTTTTGCGCCATACAATCTGGATGATTGTGTCTTCTAAACGCCAGAAAGCATTTTGGCGACGGCCACCAGTTAGCCCGGCGTAAAAAAAGTTTTCGTCAGCAAAAAGAAAACTGGTGATGCAAAGCAGAGCGAGTCAATGCGGTCGAGCACACCGCCATGGCCAACAACAAGCGTGCCATAATCCTGAACGCCACGATCTCGTTTGATGGCAGACATCGCCATACCTCCGGAAAATCCTACGAGCGCGATAACAAACGACAGACAGCCCGCCTGCCATTCGTTAAACGGGGTTGCCCAACAGAGTGCCGCACCTAACAGTGCGGTGCTGCCAACCCCTCCAAGAAGCCCCTCCCAGGTTCGGGTGGAACTAATCGCCGGGGCAATGATACTTTTGCCAAGAATTTTTCCCCACATATATTGAAACGCATCACTCATCTGAACCATGAAAACAAAATAAAATAACAGCAAGGCGTTTTTACCCCAGGCTGCTGGGGCGGTGAATTGTGTGGGGTTTTGTTGGGCTTCATTGAGGAGGCGAATATCTTTTGAGGTGTAAATATCCAAATACAGCAATGCTGGAGTAAGACTGAGACAATAAATACACAACACAAGACCTGCCTGGATCTTCGCTGTTCTCTCAAGAAAGCGCTTTGGGTCTCCCGAAAAGGCGACTCTCGCGGTCACAAACAGCAATCCGTAGACTGGAATTAAAATGCTGTAGATATCGTATTTTCCCATCCCGACCAACACAAATTGTAGGGGTGTGAACAGAACAAATACCCAGAAAAGCGTACGATGGTCACTTAATCGAGTCGGGGTCAGGGTGATAAACTCCCGCAACGCCCAAAAAGAGAGTAGGCCGAACAAAACAACCGTTACACTACGCGGCAAAAAAAGTGCTGCCGCCAGGAGGGAGCAGAGCAACCACCAGACACGCACACGGCGATTGAAAGTCTCAACGTCAGCAGATTTGATGCCGGATTCTGGTTGGCCCTTTAAAAATTGGCCAACGGTAGTCGCTACTCCGAGCAACAACAGAACCCCCGCTACAAAAATCCAGGTCACTGGGTCATTAACCATAAGATCAGACATCCTTCAAACGCAAAAGACTTTTTCGGGCACGCGTAAGAAAGTCTACTTTCTGTTCTCCCGACTCCAATGCAAGGGGCGGTCCAAATGTGATACTACTCAGCAACGGCACTGGTAAAAACTCACCTCGAGGAAGAATTCTATTCATATTATCCAAATGGACCGGAACCGCCTCCAGATCGGGTCTTTTTTTACAGAGATAATAGAGCCCGCTTTTAAACTCTCCAACTTGCTCACCGGCAGATCGATGCCCCTCTGGAAATACAATCAGAGAGTCCGTATTGCTGATTTCTCGGAGCAGCATATCCACGGGCGATTGGTGTACCTTGATGTCCCGGCGATCAATAAGCAAGGCATTAAACCGACCGGCTACATACCGGCGGATGCGTGTTTTCCCCCAATAATCTTTGGCCGCCACTGGACGGGTTAGAACGCGGATATAACTCGGCAGCGCGGACCAAATGACTAGCGAATCCAGATGGCTTGTGTGATTCGCAAAATAGACCCGTTGGCGGGTATTTGGCTGGCAGTCAACCCAACGCGCACTGGCCCCACTAATCAATTTGGCCATCAGGGCTATCAAGGGTCCGGTCATGGATTTTTATGGCCAGTTTCCAAGGGGGACCCCATCCAGTCTGGGGGAAAATTCCTGTTCTATCCTACTCGCGCGAGAACCCATCTACTAGGCATCCCCAAAGGATTGACGAACAAAGAGAAAAACTCGTCTTGCAGTCTTTCGTTGCCGACTGACGCCCAACTCTGAAAAACAATTCTTCTGTCAGGTCACAGCGGACATGTCGGGATCATCCGCACATCCTGCATGACCGAGTCGGTACTGCCCTATCAAGTGGCGCATCTACGGCAAACAGTCTGCCACAACGATCACAAGCTTCATACCCCTTGTGGCCGTCAGAATTGTATCACGCGCAAAAGATGGGTGACTTTAGTCACGGCAAATGTTGAGCTAGTTTTGTGGCCGAAAGATATATTGGACCGGGAGATGTTCTTGGGACTCACTCCTGTTCGAGCCTTTTTTGATTTCAGAGGAATGACACCATGATAAAAAGAAACGAATCGATATCACATGAGAACCCGTTTTCCAGCCCCGGTCCTGATTCCATCTGTTCCGGGAAACACCTACAGCATCTTCACCACATGGAGAACACTCTCACTCGTGCAGATTCGTTGTTTGACGAAGCGGAGGCCATCGAAAAGGGTGTCACTCTTTCATTAATATTGCCTGTTTATAATGTGAAAAAGTCATTGCCGGCAATCATTCGTGCCTTGATCAATATGCCAATCGACAAGGAACTTCTTCTCGTCGATGACGGCAGTACAGACGGTACCACCGCACTCGCGTCGGAGCTTGCCAAGGAACATGATGCATTATCCTTACTCCTGCATGATCGCAATCGTGGAAAAGGCGCGGCACTCCGAACGGGGCTGAGGGCAGCATCGGGAAGCGTTGTCGTGGTTTTGGACGACAAGTTGTCCAACAACCCCGATGATATCCTGATGTTGATTAAACCAATCGTTGCAAACTGCTGTGATGTTATTTATGGGTCATATAACCTCTTACCAGAGTTGCGATCGGGCTTCCGATTGGTTCGCCTTTCCAACTATATATTGACTGCTTTTTCCAATTTTTGTACCGGACAAAATTTAAGCGGATGTGAGAGTTCCATAAAAGCTTTTCGGCGATCTGCAATCGAGGATATCACCATCAGGCAGAACCGTTATGGCGTTGAAGCCGAATTGATCGCCAAGCTTTCCTATCGGGGGAAAAACATCTACGAGATGCCGCTCTCCAGCCAGGGTGCTGTGAACAAACAAGGCTTCTGGAAAACTTGTCAGAGCGCTTGGTTCATTCTTCGCCATACCATGGGTTGTTGAACAACGGTTGATCGGTATTTGGCAACTGCAAAGAGTTGAAATCTCATCTCTTTGTCAGTCACCTCAAGAAGTACCATCTATTCTAGAGCTGATCTTCACGGTAGCATTAGTGTGGTCACTCCTTCTCCCCTTCCCCGTCATGTTGCTTATGCCATTCGCCGGCCTCCATGTCGCTGCGTTCGAGAGCCGCCGCGCTGAAGATATGACCCGTCTCATCGAACGGCATGGCGGGCATTCTCATGTGAGCCCTTCGATGCGAGAAGTGCCCATCAATGAAAACCAACAAGCCGTCGATTTTGCCCACCGGTTGATTACGGCAAATATCGATCTGGTTATTCTGCTTACTGGGGTAGGCACCAAGCTACTCGTTGAGGCGGTCGAACGGCACGTTGATCGCAAGCGTTTTCTCTCAGCCCTCGCAGACACGACTACGATTGCTCGGGGCCCCAAACCAAGCAGCGTACTGAGAGATTTGGGCATTGAGCCAACTTTTATCCCTGCAGCGCCACATACGTGGCGTGAAATATTAGACACCATCGATCAGCAACTGCTCATTGCAGAACAATCTGTGGGCCTGCAGGAATACGGTACGACCAACCCTAGTTTGCTCGCTGGCCTTGAGGCCCGAGGGGCAACAGTGATCCCGGTCAAAATCTATCGCTGGGATCTTCCAGAAAATACCGACCTCCTTGAGGCTAATATCCGCGATATTGTTGCCGGCAATATTGACACCGTCCTTTTTACCGCCGCCAATCAGGTAAACAACGTACTTCAGATTGCAAAGCAACTCGGCATGGCAAAGGAACTTCGCGAGGCGCTGCGTCAAATGGTCGTGGCATCCATTGGTCCCACCACCAGTGAGCAATTACGAAAATACGACTTGCCCGCAGATCTCGAACCCGAGCATCATAAAATGGGGCAACTCGTTTCAGATGCAGCCGAGCATACTCTGCGGCTGCTCGATCGTAAACGCAAACTTGCAGCCGTATTAAAAACACGACCCACACGGGATGAAGCACAGGATCAGAACGCGCCATGGTATCAGAGCCTGTTGCTCAAGGCATGTCGGAGGGAACCGGTGCCACGCACCCCTATTTGGTTGATGCGACAAGCAGGACGATACATGAAAGAATATCGTGCAGTGCGTGAAAAAACGACTTTTCTTGAGTTGTGTAAAGATCCATCCCTGTGTGCTGAAGTGGCGATCACAGCTGCAAGTCGCCTCGGCGTTGATGCGGCAATTATTTTTTCTGATTTGTTGCCAATCCTCGAGCCCATGGGTCTGGAGTTAGAATATGCCCAAGGTGAGGGGCCTGTAATCCATAACCCCGTTCGTGAGAGCCGCGATGTGGATCGAGTGCTGGAACTCGAAAGTGTCGATGCCCTGCACTACGTCATGGAAACGGTTCAGATAACGCGAGCACAAATGCCTGCAGACCTTCCCCTGATTGGATTTGCCGGTGCGCCCTTTACTCTTGCCAGTTATACAATCGAAGGTGGTGGCTCGAGAAATTACCTACATACTAAAACTCTGATGTATCGCGACCAGGGTGCTTGGGATGCATTGATGACCCGTTTGGTGGGCGGCATCACGAAATACCTAAATGCACAGATCGCTGCCGGGGTCCAGTTAGTACAAATCTTTGATAGCTGGGCCGGATGTCTCTCGCCAGATGATTATCGCCGTTTCGTGCTGCCGCATAGCCAACAATTAATCGCAAGCATTACCCGAGGGATTCCGGTCATCCATTTTGCCACAGGAAATCCGGCACTCTATCCTTTGCTGGCTGAAGCAGGTGGGGATGTGATCGGCATTGACTGGCGAGGGCGTCTTGATCAAATCTGGGAGGCAATCGGTCACAATCATGCAATTATGGGAAATCTGGACCCGACAATCCTGATCGCCCCCGTCGATGAAATCCGTGAAGGCGCCGGTGACATTCTCGACCAAGCTGCCGGCAGGGTGGGCCATATCTTCAATCTTGGTCACGGTATCCTACCACAGACGCCGGTTGAAAATGTGATCGGTTTGGTCGACGCCGTTAAAGAACTCTCTGCGCGCTGAAGCAGAACTATTTTTGTGGGCGCTGCGATCCGGCGCGGGACTCGATAAAATTTCGGCTTTTTTTATCCAGTTTTTTCGGTGATGCGTTCTCTTTGATATCGGGTTTCGGTCCGGGCACATGGTATATTTTTCCGATGAGAACAGAGAAGCCGTCTTGGCTGAATACGTTCTATCCTATTTTAAGAAAAGTATTTACGCACAGTCTTTTAAATGCGGCACAGTATGTTGGCTGCGGAAGCGAGACGATTTTCGAAGGCCGATTCTTTATAATATTCAGAATATATATAAGGTCGGTGGGGCATCGGGGCAGATCAGGTTAAGATGGAGGTAGTCAGCTGAGGATGTCTGGGATGGGGTTCATATTCCCAAAAACCGGTCAGGGTCGGCCATTCCCGCCGACCACAATAACAGCCGCCACGCGGCCGCATAGGGCAAAATATTGTCCAGCACGCCTCGGTTAAAAAAAGGACCTGATTATGCTCCGCCTCGAAGGTAATGGGTGTGCCCAGACGTGTACGGGTGTCACGCGACGCGACTTCCTGCAGGTTGGTACGCTCGCGGCAGCAGGAGTCACCCTACCTCAATTTTTACAGGCAAAAGAGCAGGGCCTAGTCGAGGATGACGACCGCAGTGGTATCATGATTTTCAATCTCGGTGCGCCGAGTCAAATCGATACGTTTGACCCGAAGCCGAATGCGCCAGTTGAGATTCGTGGGCCGTTCAAAACCATATCGACCGCTTCGCCCGATATCCAGCTTACCGAAATCCTACCGCTTCACGCGAAGATTGCCGACAAGTTCTCACTTGTGCGTAGCTGTTATCATACCTCTGCCGCCGTACACGATGCAGGATGGCAAATGCTGCAAACCGGCCGCAAATTTGTCGGGGGCATCGAAAGTCCTCATATTGGCTCGGTTGTCAGCTATTTGCAGGGTCGACGAACCGATCTGCCAGCACATGTAGTACTCCCGGAATTGATGGGCCGAGGAGGAGGCAATCTGCCCAACGGCCAGGCGGGAGGTTTTTTAGGAAAGGCACACGATCCCTTCGTGTTGATGGCTGATCCATCGAAGCCGGACTTTCAGGTTCCCGATCTTCTCCCCCCTCCGGAAATTGGCACGGCGCGACTCAATCGACGACAACGAATGCGTGATATCGTCGATCGGACACTGCAACATTTTGAAGAGAGTGATGATGCGCAACTGCTCGATAGCAATTTTCAAGCCGCCTATCGATTGATGACCAGTCCCCAAGCAAAAGCAGCTTTTGATTTATCAAAAGAAAAACCAAAGGTCCGCGAACGGTACGGTCATAATCGTTTTGGTCAGTGCTGTTTGCTAGCTCGCCGTCTCATTGAAGCTGGGGTTCGCTTTGTAACCATCAATACTTTTCTCACCGTTTTTGATGAGATTACCTGGGATATTCACGGTTCCAAGCCATTTACCTCCATTGACGGGATGAAAAAAATTGTCGCTCCAATGTACGACCAGGCTTACACAGCATTGATTGAGGATCTTTTTGAACGCGGCATGTTGGATAAGACCGTGGTTGCCTGTGTGGCCGAATTTGGACGGACCCCGAAAGTAAATCCCGCAGGGGGACGCGACCACTGGCCGCAATGTTTCACCTGCTGTTTTGCTGGAGGTGGCGTGCAGGGCGGTCGGGTCATTGGGCAAAGTGATCCCATTGGGGGCGTGCCCGTTGATCGACCTACGGATCCGCCAGAAATTGTCGGCTCTATTTATCGCGGGCTGGGTATCAACAGGGGTACTATTTTACCTGGGCCGGCAGGCCGGCCATTCCCAGTCATTGACTTCAATCGCCATGAAATTAAAGAATTGTTTTAATACCCACTCAACCGCGCGCCATGCTTCCAATTTAACCCCTCCCTTTGAGCGCGCTGGGGAAAAGACAAGCAATGACCACTAAGATATCTTTTTCGTTGCGCTACCTCTTTCCATTGCTGTTTAGTCTGATTTTCTCGATCACAGGATTTGCTCAGGAGTCGCTCATCGTGCTTCCTGAGTCCTTTGTGCTCGGTTCGAAAGGCGCGGAGCAACAACTGCTCCTGGAAAAGCGCGATGGGCAGCGTTATGTGGGCCAAGCTTGGGAGGGAATCGTTTGGGGCTCGAGTGACCCGCAAGTGGTCAAAATGGTAGGCAACCGGGCAATCGCCGTCCAGGATGGTACAGCCACTCTTACTGCAATCTGGCAGGGTCAAACAGCAACGACCCAAGCTCAAGTTCGTGGTTCGGCGAAAGTGCTGGAATGGGAATTTCGTCGCCACGTACTGCCAGTGCTCGCCAAGCAAGGCTGCAATTCGGGTTCCTGCCACGGTGCCCTGGGAGGAAAGGGCGGGTTCCAACTCTCGTTGCTGGGCTACGACCCGTTCACGGATCATTGGACTCTCACCCGCGAGGCGAGGGGCCGGAGAATTGAGCTTGGCGATCCTGGTCGTAGCCTAATCCTGGCAAAGCCATCCGGTGGGTTGGCACATAAGGGGGGATTGCGGTTTGAAGTTGACTCGCCCGACTACCGGGTACTCGCTGAATGGATTATGGCCGGAGCGGCCCCGCCCGCTGAAAACGATCCTAAATTAATTTCGGTCGAAGTGTTGCCTGAGAAGATCGCCCTGCGTCCTGGTGATGAGCAGCAATTAATCGTCACTGCCCGCTATTCGGATGGTCGCCAGGAAGATGTGACCCGTTGGGCCAAGTTTTCCACCGCAGACGCCACGGTTGCCAATGTATCGTCCGATGGACGTATCTCCGTCATTGGCCATGGGCAGGGGGCGATTGTCGTCTGGTTTTCGAGTCGCATTGTCCTGGCACAACTAATTTCGCCGTACGATTACGAGGTTGGTGCGGAACTTTTTGCCGAAGCTCCCGAGCGCAACTTTATCGATACTCTGGTGCTAGAACAATTGGCAAGTCTCAATCTCGCACCTTCTCCACCAGCGGGCGATGCGGAATTTCTCCGGCGCGTCTATCTCGACACGATTGGCACTTTGCCAACGCTTGAGGAAACAACCGCCTTTCTGAACGACAGCAGTCCAGATGACGGTAATCTGGATGATGGTGGAGAGACAGGAACCGACGATTCGGTACAAACTGCAGAAGATGTTGGTGGTTTTCAAAAGCGGGATCGTCTGATCGACGAGTTACTTGGTCGCGAGGAATTTGTCGATTATTGGTCTTACAAATGGTCAGATTTACTCTTGGTCAACGGGCGACGCTTAAGGCCTAAGGCCGTCAAGAGTTATTACGAGTGGATTCGTAAGCAAGTCGAGCAAAATACACCCTGGGACGAGATGGTTCGCAAAATCATCACTGCTACCGGGGATAGCCACAACAATGGCGAGACAAACTTCTACGCATTGCACCAGACACCCGAAGACCTGACCGAGAATGTCTGCCTCGCATTTTTAGGCCTTTCGATTGGGTGTGCCAAATGCCATGACCACCCTCTCGAAAAATGGACGAACGATCAGTATTACGCCATGGCGAATCTTTTTGCCCGCCTTCGCAGCAAGGGCTGGGGGGGCGATTCACGCAGTGGTGCAGGATTGCGGACACTCTACAGCGCCACGGAAGGAGAGTTGGTACAGCCCCGTACCGGCAAGCCACAGCCACCAGCGCCACTCGACGCCGAACCGCTCCCCTTTGAAGACGAGCGGGATCGACGTTTTGCACTAGCAGGCTGGCTAACTTCACCAGAAAATCCCTATTTTAGCCGGGCAATCGTAAATCGGGTCTGGGCAAACTTTTTCGGGGTGGGTCTGATTGAACCGATCGATGATCTCCGCGTATCCAATCCACCCAGCAATGGCAAATTACTAGACGCACTCGCTACATGGCTTGTGGACAACGATTTTGACATCAAGGCGCTCATGCGTCTCATCCTACAGTCGGAAACGTATCAGAGGAGCAGCCAATCGCTAGCTGCGAATCAAGCCGACAGGAGATTTTACAGTCGTTATTATCCTCGTCGCCTGATGGCAGAAGTCTTGCACGATGCCATTGGCCAGGTTACTGAGATCCCTGGAAACTTCACCAGCATCGCCAGCGATGGCGGAGGCAACGAGGAGACCAAGGAATACCCTGAAGGAACGCGGGCAATTGAACTTTATGATTCGGCAGTTGTCGCGCCTTTCCTAAAAACCTTTGGTCGCAATGAACGCAATATTACCTGCGAATGCGAGCGGAGCAATACGCCGAGCTTGGTGCAGATTTTGCACATCAACAACGGTGATACCATGAACAAACGGCTCCAAGACGAAAACAGTTGTATTGCCAAGGCCCTGGCAAGCGGTGACGATGATGCAACCGTACTGGAAAAGGCCTTTCTTCGAACATTAGCTCGGCGACCACAAGCCGAGGAAAAGGAAGAACTCCTAAAATTCCTCGAGGGCGTACATGAAGAGGATCGTCGTGGGCTTATCGAAGACATCTACTGGGGCATCATGAGTAGCCGAGAGTTTTTATTTAATCATTAGTGGAACAGGGATATTGACCACGGTTCGCTGCAGCAATCGAAAAACGGAGCAGGTTTCGCAAAGCATCACCCTGTTATCTATATGCGCTTTTTAGTCCACCAACTATTGTTCGTGCCGCTGATCGTTCTGGTGAGCTTGGCCACAACGCGCGGCGAGGAGCAAGCAGTCCCCGATTATCAAAAAACGATTCAGCCAATTCTGGTGCGGTATTGTACTGGCTGTCACAACAGCCAGGACATGGAAGGGGAACTCTCCCTGGACTCGTACGTTTCACTGCAGAAGGGCGGAGCGGAGGGACCAATCGTGAGGGCAGGTGAGCCAAAGGAGAGTCGTCTCATCAAATTGTTAACTGGCAGTGAAGAACCTGTGATGCCCCCCGAAGATGAAGAGCAGCGGCCGACGCCAAAAGAGATTGAAACACTCATTCGCTGGGTTGATGGAGGGGCCCCGGGCCCCAAAGACGGCTTGGCGGACGGGAAACATTTCGTCGCTCCAAAACTCACACCCAGTTCGGAGCCAAGGCCGGTAACGGCCGTGGCCACATCAGCAGATGGAAAATATCTGGCGGTCGCCCGTTTCCAGAATGTGGATCTTCTCGACGCAGCCACACGCAAGGTGCTGCATCAACTTAAAGGACATGCCGGAAAGATCAACGATCTCCGTTTTACCGCAGACTCGAGCGAACTGATCGCAGCGAGTGGGATCGCAGGACTCTATGGTGAAGTGCGCCTTTGGGACGTGGCGAGCGGGAAACCAATCCGCACATTTTCCGGACATGACGATACCATCTATGCCGCTGTAGCAAGCCAGGACAAACAGGTTCTAGCAACCGGTGGATACGACCACAAAATCATTCTCTGGGATTTCGCCAGTGGCGAAAAAAAACATGTACTCAAAGGCCACAATGGTGCCGTGTTTGACCTGGCCTTCAGCCCCGATGGCCATAATCTTGTCAGTGCCAGCGGCGATGCTACGGTTAAAGTTTGGCATGTGCCAACAGGCAAGCGGCTCGACACCCGGAGCGAGCCTCTCAAAGAACAGTACAGTGTCGATTTCAGTCCCAATGGATTGGAGTTTGTTGCTGGTGGTGCCGATAACCGTTTGCGCGTCTGGAAGTTCATTTCCAGGGACGAAATGGAAATCAATCCGATCATCCATGCCCGTTTTGGACATGAAGGGGCGATCGCCCGTTTGCGGTATTCGGCCGATGGCAACCAACTGGTCACCGTCGGGCTCGATCAGTCGATCAAGGTCTGGCAAAACCCCGAATTGAAACAACAGATGGTTTACCAGCAACAACCCGATTCGATAGAAGCGCTCGCCGTCGATTCTGTGAACGGTAAGATTTTTGTTGGACGCATGGATGGTTCGCTTGGGGCCTTTGAATTACCTGCAGTTCCCGCTGGATCCACGGCAGAGTTGGAAACGAAAAAGGGCGGTCCTACTCAAGGCGTCCTGCAGCCGACCGACCGGGAGGCTGAGCAAGTAGCTGAAATCGAGCCGAATGACGGTCTCGAGGAGGCACAACCACTCTCACCACCTGCGATCATCAGCGGCGTTATCGGGCGGGAAAACATGGACAAGGCCGACCAGGATGTGGACCAGTACCGATTTCATGCTCGGGCAGGAGAGAGCTGGGTTTTTGAAATCGACGCTGCCCGTAGCGATTCACCGCTTGATTCAATCGTCCAAATTGTCGATACCGACGGGCAGCCGGTGCCGAGACTATTTTTGCAGGCAGTTCGCGATTCCTATTTCACCTTCCGTGGTAAGAATTCAAATCAAATAGATGATTTTCGACTGCACAACTGGCGCGAAATGAAACTCAACCAATATTTGTATGCCAATGGAGAGGTGGTGCGTCTTTACCACTATCCACGGGGACCAGACTCCGGGTTCAAGGTCTATCCTAATTTCAATGAGCGATTCGGATTTTTTGAAACTACACCTGTCACTCACGCTCTCGGGGAGGTCTGCTACATTGTGGAGCCCCACGAGAGTACCGATACAATCGTTCCCAATGGACTCCCAGTTTTTCCACTCTATTACGAAAACGATGACGACAGCCAGCGGCAGCTCGGAAAGGATTCGCGGCTGACATTTACCGCGCCCCATGACGGTGATTATTTGGCTCGCGTACGGGACGTCCGCCGGTTCGGGGGCCAAGACTACAAATACAAGCTCCACATTCGACCGAAGCGACCCGATTTCAAACTACGAATCGGTCAGGATCTAACCGTTCCGATTGGAGGTTTACGACGAATGAATATGAAATTGAACCGGATCGACGGATTTGATGGTCCGGTAAGGGTCGAGATTACCGGGCTGCCTCCTGGATTTTCGATTGATGGACCGATTGCCGTCGAAACGGGACAGCACCGGGCAAGTGCCACCATTCGAGCAGCTGAAGACGCAACCGATCCGACCGAGGAGAACTTGAAAAACACCAAGATTACAGCAACGGCTACCATCAACGGTCAACAAATCACCCACGATGTCGGATCGTTTAATGAGATCAAGCTTGGCGAGAAGCCAAAACTCCACATCTCCATCGAGCCCGAAAACGAAGCTCTTGAGAGTGCGGGACTCCCGGTTCTGATCATCCCGGCCGGCAAAACAATCAAATGTAAACTACTTGTCGAGCGAATCGACCACGAGGGCGTGATCGGCTTCGGCCACGAAGAAGCAGCGTGGAATCTCCCACATGGCGTTTATGTCGATAACATCGGGCTCAATGGTGTTCTGATGCTGGCAAATGAAAATGAGCGCGAGGTGTTCATCACCGCTGAACCTGGGGTGGCAGAGAACGAACGCCCGATCTTTTTCGAAGCGAGTATCGACGGTCGGCCCACTTCAAGCCCCGTAATGTTACGGGTTCTTCCTGGCGACTCCTAATCCGCCTTTGTAGGCAGGGCAAAATCGCCCGACGGGTTACGCCACACACAATGAATGTGGTTTGCGGGATTTCCTGCCGAATCGGGCTGTGTGTTTACAAACTCAACAATCAGTGTCGGGCCCTGGATACGATAATAGTGTCCGACATGCGGTTTTGTGGCACCCGCCCAGGCAAAATAAATATTTTCAAACCCAGCCTCGTTGAGCCGCTGTCGCCTCGCTGAGGCAATATCGTGCGACATCGTGGAGAGGTACTCTTCAAGGAGTTGTCGGAGTATTGTTTGCTGCTTTTCCGTCATGTCCATCGCTGCAAGCCCTTCCGACTCGCTCTGCGGGGGCTGCGGATTCCCAGGATGGCGAATCTCAGCAGGCGCTTTTGTGGCAACGATCGCCATTTTCTTCTGGTCCTCTGAGAGTGCGTGCAAAAGATCGAAGGCCAGGGTTTCTTCTTTCCGCAAGACCCGGGTCCCCTTTTTGACTTCCGCAATATAGTTCCCTTTGACGTTGGCTGGATTGGCCCCTAAAAACTGCGGCGTGGACGCAGCAATCCGATCACCTTCGACGACAAAATTAAGTGAAAGATGGTGCCCCTCGAAGCTAAGTCCCCAACGATCGATCGCGCGTGGATGTCCAAAAATAGTGATGTAGTAGCGCAGCGGATCTCGCGTGTGGCGACGACCACTGCTTTTACCTTCAAACGTTGCCAAAATCTTCTCGAGCTGCATAATAATGGTCGCTTTGGTATATCCGGATTGACTCAAGGCGGTTTGCAGAAGTTCAAGCGCAAGCTTTTGCTGATGCGCATTCATATCCCGCAGCGACAGTCCCTTGCGATTTGCCTTCGGAATAAAATGCCACCCGGATCGCCCTGGAACTGCGTAATCCATCTGCACTTGTTTGCGCTGGTTTGGGGAAAGTGCTGCGAGCAGGCGTCCGGCCGCGGCGGTCAGGTCTGTTGCCGTTGTCTCTTGTTCGGTCAAGGCAGAAACCGTGACAGCTGTTATCAGGATCCAGCACAAAAGAAAGGTGGAAAATACTTTTGAGTTTCGCATCCTATTGGTCCCCCATTTGAAACACTTTTCTATCGCGATTGAGGATCCCAGTGTATGTGACACATCCGCCCAATAGCAATCCACTGGGAGAACGCCCGGCCTCTATGGGGGTGGTATTCTTTTTCACTCGGGATGCGTGTGCCGCTGCGGGTCGTTATAAAGGTGTTGCTGATTCTGATGCAAATGAAGTGTTGGCCTCGCATCCATCAACTTTTCCAGAGCTGCATCGGAAACCTGTCCGCCATCAAGATACAATGATTCCAGGCTCTTCATTTTGGCAATCGTCTGCAAGCCTTCATCCGTAACGGGAACCTCCATAAGGTGTAGCGCCTTGAGTTGGGCGAGTGACTCAAGGTGTTTTAGGCCGCGAGCAGTCACATAGGGACTACCAAAGCGAAGCAGCGAAATCTTCGGGAGGGCTTTAAGATGCGAAAGACCCTGGTCGGTAATTTGTGTCTGATGCATATTGAGAATTCTTAATTGTTTTAGCTCCGACAGTTTAGCGAAGCCCGCATCACTTACTCGCGATAACGGAACATTGAGCCACTCCAGATTTTTAAGGCTGGTAATGACAGAGAGGCCCTCGTCACCGACAGATCCGGTCGGAAATTCTAGTCTTTGCAGTCGGTTCAATTTTTTTAGATGCACCAGAGCACGATCGCTTAATGGTGCATTTTCGATAACCAGTTCCTCTAAGCCGGTCAGGTTGGCAAGTAGGGAGAGATCCTCATCCGTGAGTTTGTTCCCCTCCAGGTGGATCGTCCGTTCTTCCCCTCGGCGGACAGCCACGACAGCATTCATAAAACTTTGGGGTGTCGTTTTTGAGGGATCGCTCGTGACACTCTCACATCCGGAGGGTAGCGCGATCATGGCAAGCAACAACAGGATGCCGGGCACAACGCGTTGTCCAGCAGTGGTAGAAACCATTGGGGGCATCAATCGATGAACGGATAAAGGGGGTAGAAAGTTTTTAAATGATTTGGACCCTGTTTTTAATAATTTTATCACCGTAAACCTCAGGACTCTAATGCCGTCTGGGCCCGAGAAATTGCAATGTCGTGGGAAAATACCCCGAAGAAACGAATATTTGACACACATTCAGTCTGTCTGTGTGCAAACACCAGTTTGACCACAGATTCAATGTCGGGTTACAATGGAGCGAGTGGCTGACAAGCCTCTCCCCACCGTTCCTTGTGTCGCTTGTTACTTTCCGGACTGCGACCCCGCCTGTAGCGCTGGTCGTCGGCCCGCAGTGACCCCCAGCCACCTATTGGCGTCATGAACACTTTCGTGCCTGTGACAATCGTACGCTGCATCTCCATTGTAGTGCTTTTTGTACTGCCCATGACTTTGGGTAGGGCCGAAACAAATCTCGGTAAACAAGTCGATTTCAATCGAGATGTTCGTCCCATTCTCTCTGATAAATGTTTTTTTTGTCATGGTCCGGATGCCAACCATCGAGAAGGGGGATTACGCCTCGATAATCACGACAGCGCCTTCGGCAGCGGAGATTCTGGTGAGACGACGATTGTGTCAGGCCATTCGGATTCCAGTGAATTAGTGCGGCGAATTCTCGCAGTCGATCCAGACGAGAAGATGCCTCCATCCGATTCGGGGAAAAGTTTGAGTCTGCAGCAGATTGACACGTTGCGCCGCTGGATTGATCAAGGTGCGCAATGGCAGGAACATTGGGCGTATCAAAAACCGGTGAAATCCACGCTGCCAGCTTTCCGTAATCCGGCTTGGTGCAAAAATTGGGTCGATCGTTTTATTCTTGCAAAGCTCGAGGCCAAGGGGCATTCCCCCTCCTCTCCCGCCGATCGGATAACATTAATTCGTAGGCTTTATTTTGATTTGACTGGTCTGCCTCCCACGCCTGAGCAGGTTACGGATTTTATAACAAACAGTAGCGCGCAAGCCTACGAACAGGTTGTCGATCAACTGCTCGCCTCACCCCATTTCGGCGAGCGGATGGCAATGTACTGGCTAGACTTGGTCCGTTATGCCGACACCGTCGGCTACCATGGCGACCAGGATCATAATATTTCACCTTACCGGGACTATGTGATTGATGCGTTCAACGACAATATGCCATTGGATCAGTTCACACACGAACAGCTTGCAGGCGATCTTATTGCCACCCGTGAGGCGGATCAAATAGATGCCTCGCGTGCGACCGATCTAAAAATTGCTTCCGGCTATAACCGGCTTCTCCAGACTTCGCACGAGGGGGGTGTGCAAAAAAAGGAATATCTGACAATCTACGCAGCCGATCGTATCCGCAATCTCTCTGGTGTCTGGATGGGTTTGACATTGGGCTGTTGCCAATGTCACGACCATAAATTTGACCCGTTCACAGCGCGGGATTTTTATACGATGGCAGCCTTTTTTGCGGATATCGATGACGATAAGACGTTTTCTGGCAGCAACTCGATACCGACCAAACGCGAACCGGAGATGTTGATATTCAGTCCAAACGATCAGAAAGAGTTGGCTGATCTGCAGACCAAAATTGAGGAACTGCAGCAACAGAACCCAGACGGTGAAACGCCTGCTGCCCTGGAGCAGCAAAAGTCCGCGGTCGAACAAAGAGCCCGCCGCACCATGATTACCGTAGCGGTGGAACCTAGAACCACTCGCATCCTTCCGCGAGGCAACTGGCTCGATGAGAGCGGCGAAATTGTCGAGCCGGCTATTCCCGAATTTTTTGGGAAACTTGAGACTGGATCCAGTCGCGCTGATCGCTTGGATCTGGCTCGGTGGTTGACCGACACAAAGACCGGCACCGGGCTTCTCACAGCACGCGTCTTTGCCAACCGTTTTTGGTACCAACTGTTTGGCACGGGCATTGCCAAACAGCTGGATGATTTTGGTGGACAGGGTTCCCCGCCAAGCCATGCACAACTGCTGGACGCTCTTGCAATCCACCTGGCGGAAAATAACTGGGATACAAAACAGATGATAAAACTCCTAGTGATGAGCCAGACGTACCAACAGTCTTCGCTCACAAGTGCTGAATTGCATGCCGCCGATCCCGAAAATCGTTTATTTGCCCGCCAGAATCGCTACCGCTTGCCCGCGGAATTAATCCGGGACAATGCACTGACGATCAGCGGGCTCTTGGTTAAGGATTTTGGGGGAAAGAGTGCGCGGCCTTATCAGCCGCCGGGATACTACCGGCACCTGAATTTCCCAGAGCGAACCTATACGGCAGATACCGATGATCACCAGTGGCGACGCGGTGTCTACGTACACTGGCAGCGGCAGTTTTTGCATCCGATGCTCCTGGCCTTCGACGCTCCTAACCGGGAAGAATGTACTGCCGACAGGTCACGATCGAACACTCCCCTGGCTGCACTCGTATTACTCAATGACCCAACATTCCTTGAAGCAGCGCGGGTTCTGGCTGAGCGCATGATTCATGAGGGGGGTAGTACGATTGAGTCGCAAATCAATTTTGCATTCCAGAGGGCGGTGTCACGGGTGGCCGATGTGGAGGAACTATCTTTATTAAAAAAATTACTGCAGCAAAGCAAGGACCTCTACCGGGCGGACCCCAGTGCTGCGGAGGCCTTGATTCACATTGGACAACGGCCTGCCAAGGAGACTATTGAACCGGTTGAGTTGGCCGCTTGGTCCACAGTCGCACGCGCAATTCTCAATATGCACGAGACCATTACAAGAAACTGAGATTTAATGACCGATCCACAACTTTTCCAGCTACGATCAGCGCGGCGAACCTTTCTTTCCCAAGCCGGAGTCGGTCTCGGCGCGGCGGCCCTGGGGGCTTTGGGTGCTGGGGAGTGTGGGGCGGACTCAGGTATAAACCACTATCAGGGTCTTCCCGGATTACCGCATATTGCCCCGCGGGCCAAACGGGTTATTTTTCTCTGCATGGCGGGTGGACCATCGCACCTGGAAACTTTTGATTACAAACCGGAATTGGATCGCTTGGATGGTGAGCTAATGCCCGAGTCCTTTACAAAGGGACAGCCTATTGCTCAACTCCAGGGACAAGAACTGCGGTGTCTAGGCCCATTAAGCCGGTTCCAGAAACATGGGCAGAGCGGTCAGTTGATCAGCGATTATCTTCCCTGGACGGCACGAGTCGCTGACGACCTTTGCATCATTCGCTCGATGGTCACCGATCAGATCAATCACGATCCAGCGCACACGTTCATGAATACCGGCACCGCACTCAGCGGTCGCCCTTCCATGGGCTCCTGGGTGAACTATGGACTTGGCAGCGCAACGGAGAATCTCCCTGGTTTTGTGGTGATGACGAGCGTGGGTGGGCGCAACCCGCAGCCGATTGCCTCAAGACAGTGGTCGGCGGGCTTTTTGCCAGGCCGGTTTCAGGGGGTGGAGTTCCATGCCAGTGGGGATCCCGTCCACTATGTCAGCAGTCCATCCGGCGTGAGTGAGCGTGGGCAACGACAATTGATCGATACGGTTGCGGGACTCAACATGCATCGCAACCAGATCCTCCAGGACCCAGAAGTCGATGCCCGATTGGCGGCCTATGAAATGGCCTTTCGCATGCAGACCTCCGTGCCCGAACTTGTCGATATTTCCGATGAAAGTCAGGAAACTCTTGATATGTATGGCGGGAAGCCCGGAGATGGTTCTTTCGCCTCCAACTGTCTCTTAGCGCGGAGGCTAGTCGAGCGGGGAGTGCGGTTTATCCACCTGTACCATCGAGGATGGGATCACCATGGCGGTCTGGACAAATACATGAATGTTTGTTGCGGACTGACCGACAAACCGACCTGGGCTCTTCTTACAGATCTCAAACAGCGGGGACTGCTCGAGGATACCTTGGTGATCTGGGGTGGTGAGTTTGGACGAACGCCAATGTTTCAGGGAAAAGGAGATGTGGGCCGTGACCACCACATTAAAGGTTTCTCGATGTGGATGGCTGGTGGGGGAATCAAACCGGGCATCACGCATGGAGAAACGGACGATCTGGGCTATAACGCGGCCTCCGATGTCGTCCACATCCGCGACTTGCACGCAACGATGCTGCATGTACTGGGCATCAACCATGCCCAACTGGCTGTTCCCTTCCAGGGGCTGGATCATCGGCTTACAGGCGTATTGCCAGCCCGAGTGATTACGCCCATCTTGGCGTAATCCCAAAGCACCCGGGGAAGAGGGGTGTAATAGGAAGAAGGGTAAAATTCGGCCAAATCTTTCTATTTCACGCTCCCGCTCGCAGGGTGCTTTTCGCTAGAATGGACCCTCACGTTTCATCATAGGGTTTGTCTGGAGAACGTTTGTGTTGCATCGTATTATGTTGACTGTCGCTGTCATTTTTGTGCTGGCGACTGCGGCACCGAGTGCAGAACTACGCAACTCTGTCGTCAAAATTCATTCCAGCCAAAGACCCCCGGATTTTTTAAGGCCCTGGACCAAAACCCCCGCACGGAAAACGAGCGGTTCGGGAGTCATCATCGAGGGTCATCGTATTTTGACCAATGCTCATGTCGTGCAATATTCCAGTCGGCTGTTGGTCCAGGGATATCAATCAACGCAACGCATACCTGCCCGTGTGATTGCCTTTGCACCAGATATCGACTTGGCGCTGTTGGAGTTGGAAGAACATTCTTTCTTTGATGAGCGTCCAGCCCTGTCCCTGGCTGAAGGAATTCCAAAACTCAAAGAAACCGTGAATGTCTACGGCTATCCAATCGGGGGAGATCAACTATCGATTACTGAGGGAATTGTGTCGAGGATTGAATTTGCGCCCTATTTTGACCTTACCTCGGGACTGCGGATCCAGATCGATGCCGCACTCAATCCAGGAAACAGCGGTGGACCTGCCATCACTGATGGCAAGATCGTTGGACTTGTGTTCAGTGGTATCCCTTCCGCAGAAAACATCGGTTACCTAATTCCTTCTGAAGAAATCCGGCTTTTCCTCACGGACATACAAGATGGCCAATACGAGGGGAAATATAAATTTTTTGATGAGATGCAAACGGTACGCAACCCGGCACTTCGTAAACGACTACAACTTCCCGAGGAAACTGGCGGTGTGTTGATCCGCAAACCGTTTCGTGAAGAGGACGACTATCCACTCAAACAGTGGGATGTCATTACGCACATTGGCGATGTGGATCTCGATCCCGAAGGAAATGTACAAGTCAACGACAATTTGCGACTTGCGTTCCAGTATCTGATTCCCCAATTTGAAAAGAATGGGAACGTACCGCTAACTATTTTCCGTGATGGAAAAGAATTAAAACTCGACTTTCCACTACTCATTGAACCCCAATGGTTGATCCGGCCTCTCAAGGGAACCTATCCACGCCATTTTATTTTTGGGCCTATTGTCTTCTCGGTTGGCACGCAAGACTTGATTCGCGCCGTGGGGTCGCGTGGGGCCGCGTTATTCTCGAGTCGTCGCAATCCACTGCTGAGCCGGCGCTTTGACCAGCTTGATGGCGATGAGGAAGAGCTTGTCGTAACGGGTGCCCGTATGTTTCCACATCCAATTCACGAGGGTTATGATTCGCAGACGTTTTCTGTGGTAACCCACATCAACGATAAAAAGATAAAAAGTCTCGCGCATATGGTGGCGTTGATCCGGGAGGCTCAGGGAGAATTTATCACGTTTAAACTAGCCGGGGATTACGAAACGCTCGTTTTCCCACGTGAGGAGATGTTCGAGATTACCGAAGCAATCCTGGAGGATGAGGGGATTCGTTACCAGTTTTCCAAAGATCTTAAACCGGCCTGGAATGGAACTGAGTCGCCGACAGACTCCGGGCAATAGTTCACCACATTCAACGGCTTCCCCTCGCCTACGATGCCGCGGTGCGCGGTTTCCTGCCGCTTGCCGGTTTGGCCTCTAAGGCAAGCACAGCGGTCGGGTGGCGACCAGTGAATCGTTGAGCCATTGGTCGCTTGGCACAAACTTCAACAGAGGCGTGGGCTGAAGCAGACTGGCTTTTCAGCTCTCCTGATAGTTTGGGAGAACATCGCTTCTCGAATGATCGAATACCAGTGACGTTTCGATGTGGGCAACTTCGGGTCGCGATGTAATCTGTTCACAGATCTGCCGCAAATGGTCGACGTCCCGAGCCGTCACATGGAGCAGCACATCCCGGGTCCCAGCCAACAGAAAGACCTGGGCAACGGCGGGCAGTTTTAGCAACTGCTGTTTCACCGCATCGAGAGAGAGTCGTTGATGTTCGCTATGGCGAATAGAGATCATGGCCTCGACGCCGATCCCAAGCGCCCTCGGATCGACTTTTGCGTGAAAGCCAACCAAGGCGCCACTCTCTACGAGACGCCGTACCCGCTCAAGGCATGTGGAAGCAGAGATGCCACTGCAGCGGGCCAACTCCTTATTGGAGACCCTTGCATCCTGCTGTAGCATTTCCACGAGGCCGCAATCAATTCGGTCGAGCTTCATCCAAACATCCCAGATCGAACTTTATTCAGATATCTAATTTTATTCCATATATAATTTGGTTTCTAGACATTATGAGGTTATTTTATTATTATTTTTACCGTCTTTTGTGAATCGATGGATTTTCTACTTTACTGCGAACTTCCCGATAA
>Ga0315338_1001343_pt1 | contig 31868 bp, 24 predicted proteins | sample ASW8metaG_FD_204518 | JGI IMG/M metagenome (GOLD analysis project Ga0315338, IMG submission 204518) | Ammonia-oxidizing marine archaeal communities from Monterey Bay, California, United States - ASW #8 | ecosystem: Environmental > Aquatic > Marine > Coastal | place: USA: California | collected... | reverse complement strand
GGGGGTGGGCGGCACGTTCCACGACTCCATCGGTTGGATGCTCCACGCCTGGGTCGATCCCGAACACGACAACCAGCTCGGTGTCTTCTCGATGTGGAACTCCTCGATCACCCCGTTCCTCGGCGAAGAGTCGATGCGCGCGGCCGCCATGGTGCAGGGCAGCGACTTCCCCGAGAATGCGCGCCAGACACTCATCAGTGACTTCGCCTTCGAGGAGGAGATCGAGGTCGACATCGGAACGAGCGTCTACTTCAACAACAGCGACTCGGTCCCCCACACCATCAGCGCCGGGACACCCGACGCGCCCGACCTGGAGTTGTTCGATTCCGGCTTACTCGATCCCGGTGACAACTGGGAGCTGGACACCTCGACGGCGGGCGCCTACACGTTCTTCTGTGCCCTCCACCCGGACATGACCGCCACCATCGTCGTCGGCTGACTCATCCCAGAATCCCCGTCAGGTAGGCGGCACGCTGGCCGCCGATTTCTAGGTGCAGCGCCTCGGTGAGGCCTGGACGCACCTGTCGGGCGAGATCCCGGTCGGTGACCAGCAGGCCCAGTCCCCACCCCGGAAGGCGTTCCGCGGCGACCCGTCCGAGCGTGGCGTAGAGGTTGCGCAGGTCCCCGCCGGGTGAGAGGCGCCCACCCCAGGGAGGATTGGTGACGAGGTGTCCGGGGCCTCCACCCGGCGCCTCGAGGTCGGAGACGGGCGCCTGCCGGAACTCGACCAGGTCGGCGACGCCCGCCCGCTCGGCATTCGAGCGGGCGGCCTCGACCGCACCGGCGTCCCGGTCGCTTCCGACGATGGCCGGAAGCTTGGCCACGGGGTCTACCGGGGCCGCCGTCGCGCTGGCCCAGGTGCCGGGCTCAAACGATGGCCAATGCTGGAACGCGAAGGGACGATCAGCGCCAGGAGCCCGACCGGCGGCGAACAGTGCCGCCTCGATGGCGACGGTCCCCGAACCACACATCGGGTCGACCAGTGGCGTGGTCGGGTCCCATCCGGCGGCGAGCAGCATCCCTGCCGCCACCGACTCCCGCAGTGGTGCCTTCGCCGTCGCCTGGCGCCAGCCCCGCATATGGAGTGGCGCTCCCGACGAGTCGACGCTGACGGTGAACCGATCCCGGGAGACCCGGACCACGACGATCTGCTCCGGACCATCGGGTCGCCCGGCCCCCAGGGCAGCGGCGAACCGTTCCCCGATCGCACCGGTGTGGACGAGCTGCGAACCCCGGGAGGTGATCCGGTAGGAGAGTCGGGCGTCCTCCATCAGCCAGGACGCCCAGTCGACCTCGCCGAGGCGGCGCTCCAGGTCGGCGAACGAACGGGCGGTGAAGCCGGCGACCCGCACCAGCACCCGGGTGGCGCAACGCAACGACCTGTTGGCGACGTAGAGCTGGCGGGTGGTGAGGTCGGTCGCCACGGCCCCCTTGTGGGTCCGCGTGCGCTCCACGCCCTGGCCGGTGAGTTCACCCGCCACCAGGTCCTCGAGGCCCGGCGGGCACACCACGAACACGTCATGTCGGGTACTGCGTCCTGCGCCGCGTCGGTCTCGCACCCCTCCACGATGACACCACCCGGGTTACGGTCGCGCCATGCAGATACTGCGCTCCCTTCTGGTCGTCGCACTCCTTGCTTCTGCCTGTGGAAGTGGTGGGGAGACGGACACCCCGACGACGACCGACGCTCCCACGACGACCACTCTCCCGCCCACCACCACGACCACCACCACGACCACCACGACGACCACCACGACGACCACTCTCCCGCCCACCACCACGACCACCACGACCACCACTCTCCCGCCCACCACCACGACCACCACGACCACCACGACCACCACGACGACTCTCGCGCCCACCACCACGACCACCACGACGACTCTCGCGCCCACCACCACGACGACGACCTTGCCACCACGGCCGCCGACGATCGACGAGTTGTTGGCACTCGACCGGCCCCTCAACCTGGCCCATGCCGGAGGTGACCAGGACCACCCACACTCGACCATGTACGCCTTCCGGCGGGCCGCCGAGGTCGGCGTCGACCTGCTCGAGATGGACGTGAGGATCACCGCCGACGGGGTGCTCGTCGTGCACCACGACGCCGACGTGTTCGGCACCACCGGCGGCGAGGGCGTGGTCTCCGAGATGACCGTCGCCGAACTCCAGGCCCTCGACAATGCCTGGTGGTGGTCGTCCACCTGCTGGCCCTGCCGGGACCTGGCCGACGACGACTACCCGTTCCGGGGAGTCCGTACCGGAGTCGTCGAACCACCCGAGGGGTTCACCCCCGACGACTTCCGGATCGAGACGTTCCGCTCGGTCGGCGAGGCGTTCCCCACGCTCGCCCTCGACGTCGAGATCAAGAACCGAGGCGACCACGCAGAGGCCGCCATCGCCGCCCTGGTGGCCGACCTCGACGCCCTCGACAGACGCGACTCGGTGGTCGTGGTGTCGTTCTCGAGCGACGTGGTCGCCGCATTCAACGAGGCTGCCCCGGATGTCGCCACCAGTCCCGGCACCGACGAGATGATCGCCTGGATCCTCGGCGGCGAGGCCCTGGGTGACCACCCCGTCGTCCAGGTCCCACCCAACTACGACGGCATCGAGGTCCTGATGGAGGCGTTCTTCACCGCCGTGGAGGAGGCCGGGGTCGAGGTCTGGGTATGGCCCGACAGCACCGAACAGGAAGCGGGCGGCTTCTATGCCGAACTGCTGGACCTCGGCATCGACGGCATCATCGCCGGGCGCCCAGCCGTCCTCGAGCAGGTGCTCCAGGACGGCGGCTACGTGGACTGAGGTTCAGATTCCCAGACGGCCTGTACGGAGTTCGTGGGCGGCGCCCTCGTCGCCGGCCACCTCGACCTCGACACGGTCGCGTCGACCGAACAGGAAGTTCACCAACTCGACCGGTTCACCGGTGAGCGTCGCCGGGCGGCCGGCCTTCCCGACGTGGATCGTGTCGCCGCCCGTGCGGGCAAGGGTGAGGTCAACGTCGACGAGTCCCCGACACATCATCCTGGCGCCCTTCCCGAGCCGCTGCCAGAGCAGGTCGTCGAGGCCGTCCAGGCCGGACCGCGGCGTCCACTCGTCGCCCGCACGTCGCACGTCCTCATGGTGCACCACGAACTCGACGAGGTTCATCTGCCCATCGAAGGGCCGCAGGTATACCGGCGGTCCCCGACGGACCCGGTCGACCTGCTGCGTGAAGTTCCCGCGTTCTGCGAGGCGGTTCGTGACCCGGGCGGTGTGGCGTGCGGGAGCCCCCGACAGCACCAGGCCCGGCCCGGTGTCGGGGCGGCGTTCACGAACCACCAGATGGGCGGCCAGGTGGGCGGCGGTCCACCCGCCGCACAGGGTTGGGGCATCGGGGCCGACCTCGTCCATCAGGTCGCAGAGGGCGTGCCGCTCGGACTGCGCCCACTCGCGGGCGCTCATTCCGGGGGCACCGACGAGTCGGGAACCCAGTTGCCGTGGAAGCCGTCGGGCACCCGCTGCGGCAGGTGTATGCGCGCCACGGGCTCGGCGGCCAGGTCCTCACCGTCGAGCACCACCAGTTCGGCCGGCCCACCGCCACGGTCGTTGACGCACACCAGCACCCAACCGACGCCCTCGTCGGTGGAACCGTCCTTGGGCACCAACAGCGGCTCAGCGCCGAACCTTCCCTCACCGTGGTCGTGGGTGACGGTGTCGCCGGTCTCGACGTCGACCCGGTGTGTCGGACCCAGCTCGAGCCCGTCGGCCGTGTAGGCGTAGCGGTGCCGACCGGCGCCCACCCGGGGATCGCAGGTCGGGAACTCGTGGTGGCCGTCGGCGATCGGCGTCTCGGCAACGGTTGCCGTGGCCGGATCAACCACCCACCGGACAATGGTCGGTGCGCTGTCGCCGATCGGACCGTTGCGATCGCCGTCGAACATCCGGTCGTAGCGGCAGAGGTCGACCAGGACCGTGCCGTCGTCGGCGTCGTAGGCATTGACGGAGTGGAACACGTAGCACTGAGGCGCCACGCACCAGACGATGTCATCGGCGGTTCCGTCACGTGGCAGGAGCCCGACCCGGGCCGGATGGTCGGGATTCCAGGCAAACGGGAACGGGCTGTCGGCCATGGCGGCCTCGATGTCGAGGCAGACCGGCAGGTCGTAGACGAGGACGTAGCGGGAGGTGAGCGACATGTCGTGCACCATCGGCATGCCGGTGAGCGGCACGTCGGTCACCTTCGCCACCCGGCCGTCGCGGCCGACGACCACGTGCTGCACGCGGTCGAGCTGGTCCGGGTAGGCGTAGCAGACGGCGTGCAGTTCACCGGTCGCCGCGTCGTACCTCGGGTGGGCGGTGAAGGCGCCGGGCAGCGTGCCGTCGAAGCCGTTGTAGCCGATGGTGTCGAGTTCGTAGGTGAGGGTCATGGGCGAGGTACCGGCCTCGACCATCGCCCAGGTCCTGCCGGCGAAGCCGCCCACCGACGTGTTCGGGCCGAAGTCACGGTCGCCGTAGGAGTGGCCCTGCGGCGAGTCCTCGCCCAGTTCGGCGGCGATCCGGGTTCCCCGCACCCACCGGTTGCGGTACCACTCGGCCTTCCCGCCCCGTAGCCGCACGCCGTGGACCATGCCATCGCCGAGGAACCAGTGGTGGGTGGACGGATCGACAGCGCTCCGGGGGTTCGGGCCGTTGCGCAGCCATCGACCCTCGAGTTCTTCGGGGATCGTGCCCGTGACCGGCAGGTCGAACGCCGTCACCTCGTCGGCGACCGGCGCCATCGACCCTTCGACATAGGAGTTCATGGCTTCAGCCTTACACAGGCCCGTTCGCGCCTCTCGGTCGGGACCACGGTGCGCGACGCATGGAACCCTGCCTGCTCACCACGGTCATGGGCGCCTTTCCGAAGCCCGACTCCGTGCCGGTGTCCGACTGGTTCGACCTGTCCGACCGGGACTACACCGCCCGTTGGGCGGACGAGATGGAAGCCGCCGGCGACGAGGCGAAGGCCCTCTTCGCCCGGGCGGCCACCGAGGTCGCCGCCCGCCTGACCGAGGCGCTGCGCCACATCGACCGGGAGCGCCTGGTGGCCGCACCCGACTGCGGCCTCGGCTACCTGGGCCGCGACCTGCCCGTCCAGAAGCTGAGGATCCTCACCGAAGCCGCATCCCGGGTCTGACCATCGAAGCACAGCACCCCGAACCGCTGGTTCCTATTCCTCCACGAACGTGTGCTCGGCGTCGCCGGTGAGGACGGCCTTGACGACCTTGCCGGTGGCGTTACGCGGCAACGGTTCGTCCCGGAACTCCACGATCGTCGGCACCTTGTAGTACGAGAGGGTCTCGGCGCAGAAGGCCGTGAGCTCATCGGCCGAGGCTTCGGCTCCCGGGTGCAGGACCACGACCGCTTTCACCTCCTGGACGAGGGTCGGATGGTCGACACCATGGACCGCCACCTCGGCGACCGCAGGATGCTCCTCGAGGCGTTGCTCGACCTCGCCCGGGTACACGTTCTCCCCGCCCCGCAGGATGAGGTCCCGCAGGCGGGTGGCCAGGTGGAGGCGTCCGCCGGCCATGCGGCCGAAGTCGCCGGTGCGTAGCCAGCGGCCCGGCAGAAACGCCGCCTCGTCCGCCGCCGGGTCGTCCCAGTAGCCGAGCATGACCAACGGGCTCCGGACGCAGATCTCGCCGTTCTCCCCGTCGGGCAGGTCGTTGCACTCCTCGTCGATGATCCTCAACTCGACCGTGGGGAGCGGACAGCCGACGCAGTCGGGTGCATCCCGGAGCATGTCGTTGGGGGCGTGGCTGACGAGGCCGCCCGATTCGGTGAGCCCGTAACCGGAGCCGAAGGTGCCGACCAGGTGGGGGAACCGTTCCTCGGTGGCCCGGATCAAGTCGGGCGTGCTTGCCGAACCGCCGATCGCCACCGAGGTGAGTTGGCCGGGGTCGAGGCCCTCGATGTCCGGCTCGGCGAGCAGGCGGTAGACGTGGGTGGCGGTGCCGTTCCAGGCGGTGATGCCCTCGTCGATGGTGAGTTGTACGACCCGTGCGGGATCGAAGCGGCCCATCGGCCAGACGGTCTTGACACCGCCCATGAGCGACGTGACCGTCGAACTCTGCATCCCGGAGAGGTGGAACAGCGGGAACACCGCCAGGCGGGCGCCACCGGCCGACGGAGGGGCGTCGGACAGCATCGAATCGCGTGCGCCGATCACGAATGCCGCCAGCACGAACGAGATGAAGCTGCGGTGGCTCACCATCGCTGCCTTGGGGCGTCCGGTGGTGCCGGAAGTGAACTGCAGGACGATGGGGTCGTCCTCGGCGATCGGCGTCCCGGGCAGGTCGGCATCGGGGGCGAAGGCGAGCAGGTCGGCGAAGTCGTCCTCGACCACGATCGTCGGGACCTCCGCAACGTCGCCCTCGAGGCGGGCGAGGCGACGACGGTCGGCGACCAGTAGGGCCGGGCTGGTGGCCTCGAGCCCATACTCGATCTCGCTCCGGGTCCACCAGCCGTTGAAGCAGACCGCCACGGCGCCCATGGCCGCACAGGCCCAGAAGGTGAGGATGTACTCGGGACAGTTGGCGGCGAGGATCGCCACCCGGTCGCCGTGGCCGATTCCCCGGTCGGCGAGGGCTGCGGCCACCGAGGCGACCTGTCGCTGGAGGCCGCCGAACGTTAGGACCCGTCGTTCACCGTCGTCGTCGAACACGGCGTATTCCTCGTCGCCCTTCTCGGCGGCCCCGATCAGGAGGTCGCGCAGCGACCGGGGCCGGTTGACGAAGACCTGCATCGGCTCACCCAGGACCTCCTCGATGGCGAGTTCGAAATAGCCGCCGGGACCGGTGAGTGCGGCGGTCGCCTGCTCATAGGTCAGCGTGGTGTCGCCCACTTCGTCCTCCCCTGGTCCAACCACTTCCGGTCAGGCGACCGACGACTGCAGCGCCGACCAGATGCGCTCCGGGGTGAGCGGCATGTCGAGGTGACGGATCCCGAACGGTGCCAGTGCGTCGATCACGGCGCTCTGCACGGCCGGCGTGGAACCGATGCTGCCCGCCTCTCCGATCCCCTTGGCGCCCAGCGGATTGCGGGGCGTCGACGTCTCGGTGAACGAACGCTCGTACATGGGCACCTCCACCATCGAGATCGCTGTGTAGTCGGCGAGGTTGGCGGTCTGGGGGTTGCCGTCCTCGTCGTAGCGGAACTCCTCGAGCAGTGCCTGGGCGATGCCCTGTGCCAGACCGCCATGGATCTGTCCGGCGGCCAGCAGCGGGTTGATGATCACGCCGGCGTCGTCCACGGCGATGATCCGCTCGACGGTCGCATGCCCCGTCTCGGTGTCGACTTCGGCGACGGCGATGTGGGTGCCGAACGGAAAGGTCGCACCGGCCTGGGCGAAGTCCGAGAGCCCGACGAGTGGTTCCCCTGCATCACCGGCGATCTCGGCCCACGATCGGGCCGCCGTCGGGGAGCCGGCCACGTGGAAGGCGCCCCGTTCGCGGTCGAGCACGATGTCGCCCGGAGCGGCCTCGAGCAGGTCGGCAGCAGCCTCGCGGGCCAGTTCGATCAGCTTGTCGGCGGCGTCACCCATCGACGAGCCGGCGATCTGGACGGACCGGGACCCACCGGTGAGCTGGCCCGAGGGCACCCGGTCGGTGTCACCGTGGAACACGGTGATGGCCTCGATGGGCACGCCCATCCGGTCGGCGACGATCATCGCCCAGGTGGTGAGGTGCCCGGTGCCGATCGGGGTCGAGCCCGTGACGGCCAGCACGGTGCCGTCGGGCAGAAGGCGGACCTCGCCGTACTCGCTGCCGCCGAAGCCCGTGATCTCGACGTAGGTGCACACGCCGATCCCGAGTTGTCGGACATCGCCGGCGTCGCGCCGCCGCTGCTGTTCGGCCCGGAGGCCTGCATAGTCGGCCGCCTCGAGGGCGACATCGAGGGCACGCTCGTACTCGCCGCTGTCGTACACGGTGCCGGTGCCGTTGGTGAACGGGAAGACGTCGGGGGAGGGAAGGTTGCGCCGCCTCACCTCGGCCGGATCCATGCCGATCTCGGCGGCGAACAGGTCGACGGCCCGCTCGATGGCGGCCGTGGCCTCGGGGCGTCCGGCGCCCCGGTAGGCACAGATGGGGGCGGTCGTGGTCACGACCGATGCGAACTCCAACTCGACCCGCCCGATGTCGTAGACGCCGCTGGCCATCTGCCGGGTGAACTCGGGGAGGAAAGCCCCGTACTTGGGGTAGGCCCCACTGTCCTGGATCAGTTCGAGCCGGTATGCCTGGATGTCGCCGTCGCGGGTGCCGGCGATCGTCACCTTCTGGTCCTGGGCCCGACCGTGGACGTAGCCGGTGAGGTTCTCGGTGCGCGTCTCGGTCCAACGCACGGGCCGTTCCAGGAGGCGAGCCAGGTACACGACCATGACCTCCTCCTCCGAGGGAACCCCCTTGGCACCGAATCCGCCGCCGATGTCCTTCACATAGACCCGCATGTCCTCCGGCTCGAGGCCGAGGATTTCCGCGACTGCCTGCCGGAAGCTGTGAGCTCCCTGGGAACTGGCCCAGCAGGTGAGGCGACCGTCCACGATGCTGGCAGCGACCACGCGGGGCTCGATGGATACGGCAGCGACACGAGAGTTGGCGACGTCTTCCGTGACCACGACCTCGTAGCCGGAGAAGTCGATCGGATCCTCGACGGCGTTGCGGAATGCGACGTTGTGGCCGAGGTCCGGGAACAGCACGGTGTCGCCGGCCAACGCGTCGGCGAGGTCCAACACCGGCGGTAGGGGTTCGATGTCGGCCCAGATCATCTCGGCGGCGTCGGCGGCCAGGTATGGAGACTCGGCAACCACGACCGCTATCGGCTCCCCGACGAACCTCACCCGGTCGCGGGCGAGGAAGGAGCGGCCCATCTCGGACGGGTAGAAGCCCATGGTCACCGGGCGGTCGTCGAGTCCGAGGTCGGCGGCGGTGTACACGGCGACGACGCCGGGCATGCTCCGGGCATCGTCGACCTCGATCGACTCGATGGTGCCGTGTGCCGTCGTGGACCGCACGAAGTGGGCGTGCAGGGCGCCTTCGAGGGGGACGTTGCCCACGTATTCGCCCTGACCACGGACGAGGGCGTCGTCCTCGCGGCGCAGGACCGGATTACCGAGGATCGACGTGCTGGTCGTTCCGGGCTGGCCAAGTGTTTCGCTCATGGTGTCTCCGTGTTCCGAGTGTCGAGTGTCGATGATCAGGCGTCCCGAGTCACTCGACCGGGAACCGTTCGAGCAGTTTGCGGGCAATGACGAGCTTCTGGATCTCGCTGGTCCCCTCGCCGATGATCATCAGCGGCGCATCGCGGAAGTAGCGCTCCACGGGGAACTCGGTGGTATAGCCGTTGCCGCCGTGGATCCGCAGCGCATCGGAGGCGATCTCGAAGGCGGCCTCGGAGGCGAACAGCTTGGCCATGCCGGCCTCCATGTCGACGCGTTCTCCGGCGTCGGCCCGGCGGGCGGCGTCGTAGGTCATGAGGCGGGCGGCCTGGAGCTTGGTGGCCATCTCGGCGAGCATGAACTGGATGGCCTGGTGCTCGAAGATCGGCCGGCCGAAGGTCTCGCGCTGCTGCGAGTAGGCCATCGCCGCCTCGAAGGCGGCCTGAGCGACCCCGACGGCCCGCGCCGCCACGTTGATGCGCCCGAGTTCCAATGCCGAGAGGGCGTAGCGGCGGCCGTGGCCGATGCCGTCGTCGCCACCGAGCACGTTGGCGTGAGGGACCCGGTGGTCGACGTATGACATCTCGACGGTCTCGAGTCCGCGGTAGCCGAGCTTGTCGATCTTGCGCGACACCGAGATCCCCTCGAACGTCTCGCCCGGGTCCTTCTCGACGAGGAAGCAGGTGATGCGGTCGTCGGGCGTACGGGCCAGCAGCATGACGAGCGAGGACCGCATGCCGTTGGTGACCCACATCTTCGTCCCGTTGACCACCCATTCGTCGCCATCCCACTCGGCCCGGCAGCGCAGGGCGCCGGTGTCGCTGCCGGCATCGGGTTCCGAGAGCGAGAAGGCGGCCCGAAACGACCCGTCGCACATCCGGGGGAGGAACCGCTGCCGCTGCTCGTCGGTTCCGTAGCGCCCGATCATGGTGGCACCGATCTTGTGGGTGTTGAGGATGCCGGCCAGTGACATGTACCCGCGGGAGATCTCCTCGATGAGGCGCGCGTAGGTGGTGATGTCGAGGCCCAGGCCGCCGTACTCCTCGGGGATCGTCGAGCCGAACAGCCCAAACTCACACATCTGCTCGAACATGGCCTGGGGGAACTCGTCGGCCTGTTCGAACTCGGCGACGTTGGGAATGACGTCGCGTTCGACCCAGGCTCGGACGGCGCCGACGATCTCGTCTGCCAGAACCTGATCGGTGGCCATCGCTCCCTTTCCCTGCCTCGCTAGCGGCCAACGGTACCGCCGTCGACCCGGACCGGTTCAACCGGCCACGGCTCCCCGGCCCTACCCGATGACCTCTTCGCCATAGCGCCCGAGTGCCTCGACCGCCCGTCCCAGGTCGTCGCCGGGAACCGTCACCCCGATCCAGGTCACGCCGGCCCCGGCCAGCCGGTCGAGGCCCGCCAGGTGCTCCTCGGGGTTGAAGCGGTCGTCACCCGGCGCTCCGCCCGCCCCACAGGTGAAGTGCACGTCGACCGGGTCGGACCGGCCGGCCTCCTCCAGCCGACGCCGGAGGTCGTCGAGCATCGGTCGCAGGTCATCGACGGTCTCTAGGGCTGCCGTCCTGGCGGTGGCCGCCATCGCTGCAGATGTCGGGAACGGGCTCCATCCCTGCCCGTAGCGGACGACCCGGGCACGTGCCCGGGCCGAGTTGCCCCCGATCCAGATCGGGGGATGCGGCTGCTGCACGGGTCGGGGACGGGCGGTGTTGCCCACGGCGGCGAACCGATGCCCCTCGAACGCCAGGTCGTCGGTCGTCCAGGCGGCGATCATGGCCTCGAGCGTCTCGTCAAAGCGGTCGTTGCGGTCGTCGAAGTCGGCGCCCAGCGCCCGGTACTCGGCCTTCTGGTATCCGGTGCCGGCACCGAGGATCAGCCGCCCGTCGGAGAGCACGTCGACCGTCGCCGCTGCCTTGGCCAGGATGAACGGATTCCGGTAGGGCAGCACGGCGATGTTGGTCATCAGCCGCAATCGGCTGGTGGCGGCAGCGCAGAAGGCGAGTGCCGAGAACGGGTCGAGGGCGTCGTGCCCGCCGGCCGCAAGCCAGCGGCTGCCCGGCATTGGGTGGTCGGTGAACCCGATGGCGTCGAAGCCGGCGGCCTCGGCGGCCAGGGCCAGCCGGGTCAGTCCCTCCCGGCCTACGAGTCGCGGGTCATGGTCGCCGGCTGACATCGGGTGGGTGAATGAGAAGCGCATCGTCAGGCCGTCCGGCGGCTCACGTCGCCTCCCCCAGGGCCTCCCGTACCTGCTGGTCACCCATCTCACGTCTCCCTGGTCGCCGGCTGCCTCTACTCTCCCAGTCCGGCGGGTCGGGAGGCCACACGTGCCCGACCGGCGTGGCATGCTCGACCCGTGAGCACTCCGGCACCGTGGGAGGATCCCGAGCGGCGCTTCGGAACCGCCATGGTGTGCACGATCGACGCCCTCGCCTCGAGGGCAGGCGTCAGGATCCTCGGGTCGGGCGGGAATGCCGCCGATGCGGCCATCGCCGCCAATGCCGTTCTGGCCGTGACCGCCCAGCACATGTGCGGACTCGGTGGTGACCTGCTCGCCCTCGTCCACCGTGGCGACGGTCCGCCGGTATGCCTGAATGCCTCCGGGCGCTCCGGCTCCGGCGCCGATCCCGAGCGCCTGTCCGCCGAGGGCCACCAGTCGATGCCGAGGCGGGGCGACGTACGGGTGGTGACCGTTCCCGGTTGCGTCGACGGCTGGGCAGCGCTCCACAACCGCTTCGGTTCGATGCCGCTCGCCGAGGTCCTGTCGCCGGCGATCACGCTCGCCGAGGGGGGCTTCGAGGCGTCACCCCACCTGATGTCCGCGGCCGCCGAGGTCCGGGGCATTCACGGAGCGCAGGACTTCGAAGGGCTGGTGCGGACCGGTCAGGTGGTCCGACGACCCGGGGTGGCCCGTGTGCTGCGGGCCCTGGCGGAGGGCGGCCGCGATGCCGTGTACCTGGGCGCGTACGGCGACGAACTGCTCGCCGTCGGTACCGGCGAGTTCAGCGACGACGACCTGCGCCGCCCACAGGCCGACTGGGTCGAGCCCCTCGGTTCCAGGGTGTGGGGCCACGACGTCTGGACGATGCCACCAAATTCTCAGGGGTACCTGACGCTGGCATCGGCCCTCATCGCCGAAGGCCTCGACCTGCCCCGGGAGGACGACCCGTTGCGCGTACACCTCCTCATCGAGGCGATGCGACAGGCCGGACATGACCGGCCCGGGGTGCTGCACGAGCACGCCGATGGAGCCGCCCTGCTCGCCCCGGAACGGCTCGGCCCCCGACGGAACGCCATCGATCCCGACCGGCGAGCCGTGCTCGGAGATGCCTGGCACGACGGCGACACGATGTACGAGTGTGTGGTCGACGGCGACGGCATGGCGGTGTCGCTCATCCAGTCGAACGCCGACAGCTTCGGCAGCCACGTGACCCTGCCGGACCTCGGGATCTTCCTGCACAACCGGGGCCTCGGGTTCAGCCTCGAGCCCGGCCACCCGGCCCGCTACGGGCCCGGCCGTCGACCGCCACACACGCTGGCACCTGCGCTGGTCACCCGCCCTGATGGTTCACTGCGCTCGGTCCTGGGGACCATGGGCGGCGATGCGCAGCCCCAGGTGGTTCTCCAGATGCTGGTGCGGCTCCTGGTTGACGGTGCCCCTCCCGGCCATGTGGTCGGCGGTGGACGCTGGGTGCTGCGCGGCGGTGGCGGTGGCTTCGACACCTGGGTGGACCCGGACGACGTCGAGGTGCTGCTCGAGGCCCATACGCCGGAGCCCTGGGCCCGTGGCCTCACCGCCCGCGGACACCGCGCAGGTGTCGCCCCAGCCAACTACGGCCACGCCCACTGCATCGAGGTCGTCGACGGTGGCCTGGCCGGCGCCGCCGACCCCCGTGCGCTCATCGGCGAGGCCGCCGGGGCATGATCTGGACGTGACACAGCAGCGCCGGGCCTACACGTCGATCGTCATCGAGCGGGAGATCGCTGCGCCCCGCCAGGTGGTGTGGGACGCCCTGCTCGACATGATCGCCACGGCGACCGGCGGCTCCGTGGTCGAGGGCGAGCCGCCGCCGCACGGGCTGGGGGCGGTCTTCGAGTTCGGGACGGACGGCATGTCGCTGAGCGAGGAGGTCATCTCGTTCGAACCACCGTGGCGCCGCGTGTACGAGTTGACCGGTGCCCCGGTGGCGCTCTACCAGGGCACGACGGCCATCACGGACCGGGGCGACTCCTGTCTGCTGGCCTGGTCGCTCGTAATCGAGCCACTGCCCGACGGAGCCAGCGACGCCTTCCTCGAGGTGGCCGAGGCCTTCCTCACCGGGTTCGCCGACCAACTCCAGATCATGGTCGAATCAGGGAACTGACCGGCCCACTTCCCCTTCCCGGAGGACCCCCATGCGCATCGCCGTCAACGCCTCGGCTGAATTGCTCCACGCCGACATCGGAAGACTCCGCGAGCATGCTGCCCGCGCCGCCGAGGACGGGTTCTCCGGCTGGTGGCTCGCCCAGACCGGCCTCGTCGACGCCCTGACCGTCTTCCCGGCGGTGGCCGACGACGCACCCGGGCTCGAGTTCGGAACGGCCGTGGTGCCGACGTTCCCCCGCCATCCCACGATGCTGGCCGGCCAGGCGCTCACCACCCAGGCGGTTCTCGGCGACCGGGACCTGGTGCTCGGCATCGGCCTCTCGCACAAGCCGGTCATCGAGGGCGCCCTCGGCCTGTCCTTCGACCGACCCATCCGCCACCTGATCGACTACCTCGAGGTGCTCATGCCGCTCCTCGACGCCGGCCGGGTCGACCATGACGGTGAGGCGTTCACGGCCCACATGGCGTCGGCCCGCCCCAGCGACCGCGTCCCGTCAGTGATGGTGGCGGCGCTCGGCGAACAGGCCCTGCGCGTCACCGGCCGGCGCACCGATGGCACCATCCTCTGGATGGTCGGGCCACGCACGATCGAGGACCACATCCGGCCACGGCTCGCCGCCGCCGCCGCCGAGGTCGACCGGCCCGACCCACGGATCGTGTGCAGCCTCCCCGTTTGCGTCACCGACGACGCCGACGCGGTCCGTGAAGCGGCTGCGCAGGTCTTCGCCATCTACGGAGAGTTGCCCTCGTATCGGGCCATGCTCGACCGCGAGGGGGCGGCCAGCCCGGGTGACGTGGCGATCATCGGGAACGAGGAGGAGGTCGCAGCCGGGCTCGAGGGCCTCGCACGGGCCGGCGCCACCGACTTCGTCGCCCTCGAGTTCGGCCGGACGGCCGACGAATTCGCCCAGACCCGCTCGCTCCTGTCCAGCCTCACCTGACCATCCAAGCGGGGCAATCGGCCCGCCGCCGTCTGGCCGACCCGATGCACCCCGCGCTACCGTGGGCCTGTCTGACGGGCCGTCAGAAGCGTTCGACCACCGGGAGCCCGAATGCCCCAGATTCCCCGGATCATCTCCGTCGACGACCACGTCGTCGAACCCCCCGACCTGTGGACGTCCCGCATCCCCGCGCGGTACCAGGACCGCTGCCCGCGCGTGGAACGCGACACCGCCATCTTCAACTTCGAGGGCGGCGTCTTCTCGTACGAGAAGGGGGTCGAGGGCGGCACCCCCTGCGACTGGTGGCTCTACGACGACCTCGTCTACCCGTTCCCCAAGCTCTCAGCGGCCGTCGGCTTCGACGAACTCGACATCACCCCCGTCACGTTCGACGAGATCCATCCCGCCGGTTGGATCCAGAAGGAACGCCTGGCCGCCATGGACGAAAACCATGTCGACGTCTCGATCTGCTTCCCGAACGTCCTCCCCCGCTTCTGCGGCCAGACCTTCTACGAGCGGGAGGACAAGGAGCTCGCCATGCTCTGCGTCCAGGCCTACAACGACTGGATGATCGACGAGTGGTGCGCCGGCGACGGCAGGGGGCGCCTCGTCCCGCTCACGCTCATTCCCCTCTGGGACCCCGTGGCGGCAGCCGTCGAGGTACACCGCTGCGCCGAAAAGGGCTCGTTCGCCGTGGCATTCTCGGAGAACCCCTTCCCGCTGGGCCTTCCCTCGATCCACGACAAAGACCGCTTCTGGGATCCGTTCCTCCGGGCCTGCGAGGAGACCGACACCGTCGTCTGCATGCACATCGGGTCGTCGTCCAAGATGCCCAGCACCTCGCCCGACGCCCCGTTCGCCGTCTCGTCCACGCTGACCTTCTCGAACGCCATGGGGTCGATGTGCGACTACATCCTCTCGGGCGCGTTCGTCCGGTTCCCGAGGCTCCGGATCGCCTACTCGGAGGGCCAGGTCGGCTGGATGCCGTACGTGATCGAGCGCATGGACAAGATCTGGGCCGAGCGGGGCGACGCCACCTTCGGCATCGACCTTCCCGAGCCGCCCAGCTCCTACATCCACGGCCATATCTGGGGCTGCATCTTCGACGACGAGATCGGCCTGCGGAACCGGGACGTGATCGGCATGGACCAGATCTGCTTCGAGGTCGACTTCCCCCACTCGGATTCGACCTATCCGCACACGCTCGACGTTGCGACGAAGATCTGCACCGCGGCAGGCCTGTCCGACGAAGAGGTCTACAAGCTCATGCGCGGCAACGCCATCGACTGCTTTGGCCTCGAACGCTTCGGCATCACGGCCTGATTCCCGAACGCTGCCCGCTGATAGCGGGCGCATTGTCGTAACGTCGTGGCCGTGAGAACGTGGCTCCCGGCGCTACTCGTCGTCGTACTGGTGGCCGTCGGCTGTGGCGGAGGTTCCGACCCGGTGCCGGCGACGACGACCACCTCGACGACCACAAGCGCTCCTCCCGAGACGACGAGCACCACGACCTCGAGCACGACCTCCACCACGACGACCTCGACGACCTCGACGAGCACCACGACCTCGAGCACGACGACCTCGAGCACCACGACCTCGAGCACGACGACGAGCGAGCCTCCGACGACGACCGGGTCCGTCCTCCCCGCCTCCTGGCAGGGTGTCACACCCACGGAACTCCATGTGGGCCTGCTCCTCGATTCGACCGACCCGATGGGCGAGGGCCTGTTCGAGGCCTTCGTCCGGGCTCAGAACGACCGGGGCGGCATCCGGGGTCGTCAGGTCGTCCTGCACGTGGCCGGGTACAACCCGTACCGCGCCGACTCGACCGACGCGGCCTGCACCACCCTCCTCGAGGAGGCCGGCATCTTCCTCGTCATCATGGACAGGGCCGACGAGGACGCGGTCCGCTGCGTGAGCGAGCGCTACGGCGCCCCCGTCGTCGCCCGATCCGGCCTCGACGCTGGCCTCGACGCCGACCTCGGCGGCCTCCTGGTCACCGTCGAGATGGACCCGGACGACGCCCGCATCCTGGGGCTCACCGCACTCGTGCGGCGCGGTGACCTCGACGACCTCCGACTCGGCACGTTCTGGACGGGGAGCACTTCGGTGTTCCAGGACCGCGTCCGTGAACTCGTCGAGGAGTTCACCCTCGACCTCGCCTCCGAGGCGACCTTCGAGACGCAACACGCCGACATCAACCAGCTTGACGCACCCCTCCGGGACCAATTCGGGGCCGACGGCGTCGACGTCGTGCTGGTCCTCGAGGATGCCAGCAACCACGCCATCGCCCTCGAGCGGGTCGGCTCGGTCGTCGAGCTCATCATCACCGACCCCGAAGCCGTGGACCCCGGTTTCCCCGGCGGTGCCGGGCTCTCCACCTTCGTGGGCGGACAGGTCTCGGCACTCACGATGAACGTTCCCCGTGCCGAGGAGTCGGTCGCCGACCCGTCGGTGCAAAGATGCGTCGATGAGTGGGTCGCCCTCGAAGAGGACGCAGCCATCGCCTCCGACACCCGACTCGACGCAATGCACGCCTGTCAGGTGTTTCGAATGGCGATGAAGCTCCTGGAGGGGTCTGGCGACGAACTCACGCCGGCGACCTTCATCGCCGCCGTCGAATCGATCGGGTCGTTCAGCCTCCCGGGATTGGGCGAGGCATCACTTGGGCCCGGCAAGCACGGCGCCGGCGACCTGCTGCGGCGCTTCGCCTACGACCCCGACCTCGGCCACCTGGTGGCGATCGGCGAGACGATCAGCGCAACAGGCCTGCGGTAAGCGGCGACCAGCCGGTCTCGGGCTAGGACCGGGTGAAGGCGGGGCTCCGGTTGTCCTTCGGAACCTCGTCCAGTGGCGTGGCCACCTCTTCGACCGTAGGGCCGTATTCGGCGGCGTGAGGGGCAAGTGCCTCGGGATCGAAGCGGTACACCTCAACGGCGTTGTCGCAGAAGATGGTGCGCAGGTCGGCCTCGTCCCAGTCGCAGAACGAGCGCCGCAACGACTCACGGGAGTGGGGGAACGTGCCCTCGTTGTGGGGGTAGTCGTTGCCCCACATCACGTTGTGCACGCCCACCTCGCGGATGGCCGCGGCCTCGGACGGACTCGGGAAGCTGGCGCCGATCCAGACGTTTCGGTCGAAGTACTCGCTGGGCTTCATAGGAAGCACCAGGTCGCCATCGAATCCGAGTTCACCGACCCGGCCCGACGACATCTGGGCGTGGTAGCCGTCCATGCGTCTCAAGTCGTCGAGCACCCAGGCCACGCCCTGCTCGGTCATGACGAAGCGCAACTCGGGGAACCGCTCGAAGACGCCCGACATGATCAGATGCGACAGGTTGCGTTGGGCGAAGAACGGCACCTCCATGAGGTACATGAGGGTCGCCGTCGGGGCCTTCCCGTAGTCGGGGCCGCCCGAACCGCCGTGCTGGGTGATCGTCAGGTCAAGGTCTCGCACTGCCGACCAGAGGCGATCGTAGATCGGGTCCCAGAAGCCGGGGATGCCCATGTCGGGCGGGATGGCCGGGAGCATGAAGCTCCGGAAGCCGTTCTCGGCCGTCCACTCGAGGTCGGCGATCGTGTCGTCGAGGTCGTTGAGGAACACCTGGGGCAGGCCGCAACGGCGTTCGGGGTAGCCGGCGCACCAGTCGAGGAGCCAACGGTTGTGGGTACGGATCCCGACGAGGCGCCGCTCGTACTCGGCGCGGTCGGTGGCAGGGTAGGTGATGAGGGTTCCGGTCGGGAAGAACGGTGGCACGGTGTTCGGGAAAGTGATCTCCGCGACGACGCCATCGGCATTCAGGTCGTCGATGCGCCGCTCGTCGTCCCAGTTGCGGGAGCGGCCGTCGTCCTGGAGGTCGCGGAACGGGTTGGAGTAGGCGCCCCGCCATTCCTTGAAGGCGTCCTTCCACCTGGCCTCGAGGTACTCCTCGTACATGGCCATGTTGCCGCCGGCGTGGCAGTCCGACGAGATGATCGTGTACGGGGCGGGGGTCTCGGTGGCGGTGGTCACTGCTCCGACTCCTGGGTGGTCGACTCGGAGGTGGTGGTCCCCGAACTGGACTTCCTATCTAATAATCATAGACATATGCCTACTATGCTTGCAACATGGCAAGGAAGATGGGGGTCACCCGCCGGGACGTGGTCGCCGCCGGATTGGCGGTCGCGGATGCCGACGGGGTCGCCGCCGTCAGCCTGGCCGCCGTCGCCGAACGCCTCGGGGTCCGCTCCCCCTCCCTCTACTCGCACGTCGACGGCCTGCCAGGACTGCGGCGGGCCCTGGCCCACGCCTGCACCGTCGAGTTCGGCGAGGTGCTGCGCGACGCAGTGCTCGGCCGCAGCGACGAGGACGCCGTCCGCTCGTTTTCCCACGCCTACCGATCCTGGGCCACGACCTTTCCCGGCCGCTACGACCTGACCCTCACCCCGATCGATCCTGACGACGCCGAGCGGCGCGACGGCGCCCGGCTCGCCCTGGGCGCCATCCAGGCCGTGATCCGCGGCTTCGGGCTCGAGGATGCCGAGGCCGTGAAGGCCGGACGATCACTGCGTGCTGCCATGGACGGCTTCACCCGACTAGAGAACCTCGACGTGATGGGACGCGGCGACCACGATGCCGAGTTCGGGTTCCTCGTCGACCTGCTGGTCGACGGCATCCGATCGGCAGCCGGAATTCCGGCCACCTCCTGACCGTCGGGATTCGCCCGGCATGCGGCCACGGGGGATACTGGCCCATGCCCGCCGACCACTTCGACCTCACCGACCGCGTGGCGGTCGTGACCGGCGGCAGCAGGGGCCTCGGCCGCGAGATGGTCCTGGCCTTCGCCGAGCACGGCGCCGACGTCGTCATCGCCAGCCGCAAACTGGCCAACTGCGAGGCGCTCGCTGCCGAGGTCGACGAACGATTCGGCCGCCGGGCGCTGGCCGTCGAATGCCATGTCGGCCACTGGGAGCAGGTCGACCGACTCGCCGATACCGCCTATGAGGAGTTCGGTCGCGTCGACATCCTGGTCAACAACGCCGGCATGTCCCCCCTCTACGACTCCCTCGCCTCGGTCACCGAGGCCCTGTACGACAAGGTCATGGACGTGAACCTCAAGGGCGTCTTCCGGCTCTCGGTCGTGATCGGTGAGCGCATGAAGGCCGAAGGCCGCGGCTCGATCGTCAACGTGAGCTCCGTCGCCGCCGTGCGCCCCACCCCGGGCGAGGTCGTCTACGCCATGGCCAAGGCCGGGGTCAACAACCTCACGTCCTCGTTGGCGAAGGCACTCGGGCCGGAAGTCCGGGTGAACTGCCTGATGCCCGGCCCGTTCCTGACCGACATCGCCCAGGCCTGGGACCTCGAGGCCTTCGCCGAGACCGCCCGCCGCACGATGCCGCTCGAACGCGGCGGCAGGCCGCACGAGATCGTCGGCGCCGCCCTCTACCTGGCATCGGACGCCTCGAGTTTCACGACGGGAAGCGTGCTCAAGGTCGACGGCGGGCTGGCCTGAGGCGCGGTCAACCGGCAGGAGCGCCCAGAGGGAAGGCGGTGCGATCGCAGATTGGCCGCAGGGCGAAGCTCGAAACCATCCGCGCCACTCCCGGCAACTGCGCCAGGTGGGTGCGGTGGAGAACCTCGTATTCGGCGACATCGCGCACGACCACGTGCACCAGGTAGTCGAACTCCCCCGCCATCAGGTGACACCTCATGATCTCGGGCCGCTCGGCGACCGCCACCTCGAACGCGTCGAGGGTGGCCTCGTCCTGTCCGATCAGCGTGATCTCGACGAACACGTCGGTGCCGAGTCCCACCCGGGAGGGGTCGAGGAGTGCCGCGTAGCGGTCGATCACCCCCGCCTCCTCGAGGCGTCGGATCCGTCGCAGGCAGGCCGAGGGCGAGAGGTTGACGGCGTCGGCGAGGTCGACGTTGGCCCTCCGGCCGTCCTGCTGGAGGATCTCCAGGATCGCACGATCAACCCGGTCCAGTTCCAGAGACGCTTCAGACATGCAGACAATCATACTTGAACGCAACTTCATTGCGCCTGGAACCCCGAATCGGTCGCACACGGCAATCGTGTGTCGCCGACACATCCGTACCCTTTCCCCCAGACGTCCCTCCGGACCGGACGGGTTCCGAGGTTCCCCCCAGGAGCGCACTCCATGCACATCGGCATCCCCACCGAGATCAAGATCGCGGAACGACGCGTCGGCGCCACCCCTGCCGTCGTCGGCGAGCTCACCGCCAACGGCCACGAGGTCATGGTGCAGACCAGGGCCGGCGACGGCGCCGGCTTCGACGACGTCGCCTACAAGGAGGCAGGCGCGGCCATCGCCGGCTCGGCCTCCGAGGTCTTCGGGGCCTCGGAGATGATCGTCAAGGTCAAGGAGCCGCAGGCCTCCGAGCGGGCCATGCTGCGCCCCCACCACACCCTCTTCACCTACCTGCACCTGGCGGCCGACCGACCCCAGACCGACGAGCTGATCGCCAGCGGTGCCACCTGTATCGCCTACGAGACCGTCACCGACGACGACGGCCGCCTCCCGTTGCTGGCACCGATGTCGGCGATCGCCGGCCGCATGTCCATCCAGGCAGGCGCCCACGCCCTCGAATCGACCCAAGGCGGTGCGGGCCTCCTCATGGGCGGTGTGCCCGGCGTCCGTCCGGCCAAGGTCGTCGTCCTCGGTGGCGGCGTGGTCGGCGAGAACGCCATCGAGATGGCCATCGGCCTCGGCGCCGACGTCATGGTCCTCGACCGCAGTCCGGCCGCCCTCGATCGGCTGGACAAGCGCTTCGGCGCCACGCTCCGCACGGTCTTCTCCACCCGGTCCGAGCTCGAGGCCTCGGTCCACGATGCCGACCTCGTGATCGGCGCCGTGCTGGTCAAGGGCGCCAGGGCCCCGCACCTCGTCTCCCGCCAGATGCTGTCGGGGATGCGCCCCGGCTCGGTGATCGTCGACGTGGCCGTCGACCAGGGCGGCTGTGTCGAGACCACCCGGCCCACCACCCACCTCGAGCCCACCTACGTGATCGACGGCATCGTCCACTACTGCGTGGCGAACATGCCGGGCGGTGTGCCACGCACTTCCACGCTCGCCCTTTCGAACGCCACGCTCCCCTACGCCCTGGCACTGGCCGGAATGGGCACCGATGCCGCCCTGCGGACTGATGCCCACCTGCGCAACGGCCTCAACATCTGCTCCGGGATGGTCACCGACCGCGCCGTGGCCGACACCTTCGGTCTCGACTACGTCGATCCCCTCGAGGCACTCGACCGCCGCTGACGCACCGACTGCCCTTGGCCAGGATCCTCGGCGGGGCCCCACCGACGGCGCTCCCTTCGATCGGTTCCGTCTTTTAGACCAGGTGCGCGGCGATGGCGTGGGCGACCTCGTCGGCCGTCGTCGGACCGAGGGTTGGTGTAGGCAACGCCAACTCGGCACGCACCTGCCGGAGTTCCGCCCGGGAGAACGCACAGTCCCGGTGCACCGGCTCGACGCCGTGCAACCGGGCGGCGTTGCGGCCGAGGATGCCGGCCTTCACCTCCGGGGTGAGCGCCGGGTACCCGTAGACCTCCTGGTAGGCCTCGGTGATGGCGAACGCCCGGAACGCCTCGATCTGGTCCTGGGGGGATCCGTACCAGAGGCAGTCGGTGCCCCACACCACGTGGTCCGTCCCCACTGCGGACATCAGCTTGCCCAGCACGTGGGCCGCCTCGTCGGGCCGCGACATGAGGAAGCGCCACGTCGACCCGAGCTCCGCATAGACGTTCTGGCCGGGCCCGACTCCCGCCCGCTCCAGTGAGGCGATCAGCCGGTCGACCCCACCGTTGGGCGCCGAGGAGTCGTAGGGGCCCTCGGCCACGTCCGCCTCGAAGCCCGAGTGGTAGACGACGAACGAGATGTCGGGATTGGCGGCGGCGGCGGGCCCGACGTCGACCGGGTCGGCGAACCTCCCGGAGCCCCCGCCCACGCCACGGAACCCCTTGTGGATGCACACCACCGGAGGGCCGACCTGGCGCACCGCCTCGAGGAACGGGCGACCGACGGGGACACCGTCCGGATCGTGGTCGTCGAGGAAGAACGGGACGGCCGCCGGCAGGTGCGTATAGGCCTTCCAGGCGACGATCGGGTAGCGATCGCGCACCTCGGCCATCGACCCGAGCAGCGCCGCCGGGTCGCCCAAGTTGGGCATGGCCTGACCGTGGGCGAGGACCCGGCCCTCGGCACACAGGGCGTCGGCCATGCGCTGCGTGGCGGCCATGACCTCGGCGGAGAGCGGGTTGTCGGGGCCGGGCACCGGAATGGCGGAGAGTACCGCCAGCGAGGTATCACTCTGCAGGAAGAACAGGTCGAGAAACGCCTCGATCGAGAAGCACGCCCGGGGATCGGTCTCGCCACAGGCGACCTGGGGGAAGATCTGACCGAGGAACGGGGTGCCGTCCCACGCCACGTCGGGCGTGAGGTCGTAGTCCAGCAGGTGGGCTTGGAGGTCCATCACGAACTCGTCGCCGGCCAGCACCTCCTCGGCCACCTCCGGTTCGGTGGTCGCCTCGGGAGGAACCTCATAGGTGCCTCCGGTCGTGGTCGGCGGCAGCGTCGTGGTGGTCGAGGTCGTCGAAGTGGTCGACGTGGTCGAAGTGGTGGTCGAGGTCGTCGAAGTGGTCGACGTGGTCGGCATCGACGTGGTCGATGTGGTCCGGGTGGCCCGTTCGGCCGAGGCGCAGGCCTCGAGGACCACCAAAGTCAGGGCCGATCCGCCCAGGGAGGCCAGGAACCGCCGCCTCGACACCCCCAGGCGCCGGGCCAACACCTCGGCCTCGGAGTTCGCCTGGCGGATGGTCTCCCGAACCACCGGCGAGGCGGGAGGCGGCACGAACTCCCCGTTCGACGCCGGGCCCAACCTGATGGGGAGGTCTCCGTGCTGGTCGCGTCGGCGTCGCATCCCGAAATCATGCCCCAAGCCCGTAACCAAGGCTGCGGCTAGCGTCGCGACATGGCCCGTCCCTCCTTCGACGCCGTGGTCGCGGGCGGCGGAATCCTCGGCCTGGCAACGGCACATGCACTCGTGCAGCGACTTCCCGGGGCCTCGGTCGCTGTTCTGGAGAAGGAACTGGAACTCGCCTCGCACCAGACCGGACGCAACAGCGGCGTCATCCACTCGGGGATCTACTACACGCCCGGGTCCCTCAAGGCACGCCTCGCCGTGGAGGGGGCCGAGCGGATGGTCGCCTTCTGCACCGAGCACGACATCGCCCACGACCGGTGCGGCAAGCTCGTCGCCGCGATCGACGGGGACGAGTTGGCCCGACTACGCGACCTGGCCGACCGGGCCGGGGCGAACGGTGTGCCGGTCGAGGAACTGTCCCCGGAGGGTGCCCGTGAACTCGAGCCCCACCTCCGCTGCGCGGCCGCCCTCCACGTCCCGTCGACCGGACGGGCCGATTTTCGAGCCGTTGCACATCGACTCGCCGACCTCGTCGTCGAGGCAGGCGGTTCCGTCCGGACCGGGGTCCGTGTCACCGGGGGTTCCCCCACGGCCGACGGCTGGGAGTTGGCGACCAAAGACGGTCCGGTGTCCGGTCGCTTCCTCGTCGCCTGCGCCGGACTGCAGAGCGACCGTCTGGCACGTCGAACGGGCAGCGACCCGGGCGCCCGCATCGTGCCCTTCCGGGGTGAGTACCTGGACCTGGTGGGGCACTCGGCGGACCTCGTCAACGGCCTCATCTACCCGGTGCCCGACCCCCGGTTCCCGTTTCTCGGCGTCCACCTGACGCGGGGCCTGGACGGCCATGTGCACGCCGGCCCCAACGCCGTACTCTCCCTCGCCCGCGAGGGCTACGGCCGCTGTGCCGTGTCCCCGCGCGACCTCTTCGAGACCCTTGTGTGGCCGGGCACGGCCCGCCTGGTCGGCCGCTACTGGCGACCGGGGCTCGGCGAGTTACGTCGCTCGCTCAGCCGTCGCCGGTTCGCCCAGGCGGCCCGGAGGTTGGTTCCGGACCTCGACCCGGCCGACTTCCGCCGGGCGCCGTCGGGCATCCGGGCACAGGCGCTCGACCGCAGCGGCGCCCTGCTCGACGACTTCCACCTGGTCGACGGGGAACGAGCGGTCCATGTGGTGAACGCCCCCTCGCCGGCGGCCACGGCATCGCTTGCCATCGGAGAGGTCATCGCCGAGCGGGTGCTGGACCGGATCGCCGGCCGTTGACCGCGACTACGGGACGACCGGCTGGACGCCCCTCCAGCGATCGATGCCACCCGACTCGACGACCTCGGCCGTCCTCCGGACGGCTTCGTCCACGTCGGCGAAGCCGATGTAGAGCGGGGCGAACCCGAAGCGGATGAGGTCCGGCGGTCGGGAGTCGGTGATCACCCTGGCCTCGTTGACGAGGGCCTGGCTCACGGCCTGGGCAGCGTCATGGCGCAACGAGACGTGCGAGCCGCGTTGGGCGGGGTCTCGGGGCGATTGGACCCCGAAGCCGAGGGGCGCCAGGTGCAGGTCGACGAGGGCGACAAACCGCTCGGTCAGGGCCACGGACTTTGCCCGGAGGCGGTCGATCCCCGCCTCGAGGATGAGGTCGACGCCGGGCTCGACGAGCACGGTGGACAGGATCGGCGGGGTTCCCGTCAGGAAGCGCGAGGCACCGGCGGCGGGGCCGGCGTCGAAGCCGAAGCCCATCGGGTCGTCGGAGCCGTACCAGCCGCGCACCGGGTTCTGGAGGTCGGTCCGGTCGGCGTTCACGTAGAGGAACGCGGGCGATCCGGGGCCGCCGTTGAGGTACTTGTAGGTGCATCCGACCGCCAGGTCGACATCAGCGGCGCCGAGGTCCGTCGGGACGACGCCGACCGAGTGGCAGAGGTCCCAGAGCATGAGAGCACCGGCCTCGTGGGCCGCCCGGGTCGTCGTCGCCAGGTCCCAGCACCAGCCCGGCCCGTAGGCGACGTGGCTGAGGGACACCAGAGCCACATCGGCGCCTCTGTCGGCACCGAGGGCCTCGGACAGGCCGTCGACGGGACCGTGCAGGCCATCGGATTCCAGGATCACGACCTCGTGGTCGGGTCCTGCGGCCTGGGCGGCCGCCCGTAGGACCTGGACGTCCGACGGGAAGTTGAGGTCATCTGTCAGGATCCTCGTACGTCCCGGGCGGGCCTTCAGGGCGGCGACCGCCGCCTTGTAGAGGACCACGGAAGTGGCGTCGGCCAGGACCAGCTCACCCGGTTTGGCACCTACGAGTTCGGCGATGCGGTCTCCGATAAGTCGGGGGACCTCGAACCAGCCGTCGTTCCAACTGCGGATGAGGCGCTGTCCCCACTGGCGGCGCAGCACGTCCTCGGCCAGGGCAACCGAGGCCATCGGGAGGCGTCCGAGTGAGTTGCCGTCGAGGTAGATGAGGTCCGGGTCGGCGTCGTCGTGGACGAACGCTTCGCGGAACCCGGCCAGCGGGTCGACGGCGTCGAGAGCCGCCGCCCCTGCGGGCGTCAGGTCGGTCATGGGCCCGGCGACCGGGCCGTCCGGCTCAGCCCAGCGAGGCCAGGAAGTTGGTGGCCTCGTCCGTCGCCAACCAGGCCGTGGTGGCTGCTGCCGCCTCTGCCGCCGCTGCCGCTTCCGCTGCAGCGATTGCCTCGAAGAAGGCCGTGGCCGCTGCCGCCTCTGCTGCCGCCACCGCAGCCTCCGCTGCCACGACCGACTCAAGGAAGGCCGTCGCGTTATCCGTGGCGAGCCACTCCTCGGTCGTGGTCGGGGCCTCGCCCAACCAGTTAGTGGCCTCGTCCGTGGCCAGCCAGGCGTTGGTCGCAGCCTCTTCCTCGGCCTTGGTCGGCAGGCCCAGGAACCGGCGCCCATCGGCGCTGTCGGCCCAGGTGGCTGCGGCCTCTTCCTCGGCCTTGGTCGGCAGGCCCAGGAACCGGCGCCCATCGGCGCTGTCGGCCCAGGCCTCGACCTCGGCGACGTCGGCTGCGACCTGTGCGGCCGCATCGGCGCCTGCGAAGGCGAGGATGGCGAGGAAGTCCCGGGCTTCATCGGTCGCCAGCCAGGCGTTCACCGCGCCGGCCGGCGGGCCGGTCTGGACGGCGACGCTGGCGGTCGAAGCCGTTCCGGTGCCGACCGCGTTGATGGCCGAGACCCGGAAGGAATAACTGGCGCCCGAGGTGAGGTCGCTGTACGTGGCGGTGACATCTGTGGAGGCGGTGTCGGCCGCCGCCACCGCCCAGGTAGTGCCGTCGTCGACGGTCGACTCGACCTTGTAGCCCGTGATGGCCGTGCCGCCGGTGACCGTGGGTACCGTCCAGGTGACGGTCGCCACCGTGCCGTCGGCGGTTGCCGCCACATCGGTCGGCACGCCCGGCGTGGTGACCGGAACCACCGCGGCGCTGGCCGTCGAGGCAGTGCCGGTGCCGACGGCGTTAACTGGGCTGACCCGGAACGTATAACTGGTGCCGTTCGTCAGACCCGTGACCGTGGCCGAGGCCGTTGTCGAGGTTCCGTCGGCAAACGTCGTCCAGGTCGTACCCGAGTCGGACGACGACTCGACGGTGTAGTCGGTGATCGCCGAGCCGCCGGTGTCCGTCGGAGCGGTCCAAGTCAGGGCGACCTGGGCATTGCCGGCCGTACCGGCCACAGATGTCGCCGCGGTCGGCGTGGTGACGGGCGTGGCGGAGGCGGTCGCCGAGGCGGTGCCTGTTCCTACGGCGTTCACGGCGCTTACACGGAAGGTGTAGGCGGTGCCGTTGGTAAGGCCGGTGACCCGCAACGAGGCTGTCGTTGCGGCGTCATGGCTGAATGCCGTCCATGTCGTGCCGGAGTCGGACGACGACTCGACGGTGTAGTCGGTGATCGCCGTGCCGCCGGTGACGGTCGGTGCGGTCCAGTTGAGCACGACGGAGGTGTCGTCGGCGGTGCCGGACAACGAGGTCGGCGTGCCGGGGGTGGTGACCGGCGTGACCGCCGAGGAGGCGGACGTCGCGGTACCGGAGCCCTGGGCGTTCACGGCGGTCACCCGGAAGGTGTAGGCCGTGCCGTTCGTCAGGCCCGTCACCGTGGCCGAGGCGGTTGTCGAGGTTCCGTCGGCGAAGGTGGTCCAGGTCGTGCCGGAGTCGGACGACGACTCGACGGTGTAGTCGGTGATCGTCGAGCCGCCTGTGTCCGTCGGCGCGGTCCAGGTCAGCGCAGCCGACGCATCAGCGGCCGTCCCCGCCAGTGCGGTCGCCGTGCCGGGGGTAGTCACCGGGGTCACGCCCCCACTGGCGCTCGAGTTGGATCCTGCACCGTTGGCGTTCGTGGCCTTCGCCCGGAACGTGTACTCGGTGCCGTTGGTGAGGCCGGTGATGTCACAGGTGAGAGCAGAAGTCGATATGCAGAACGCTCCGTCGGGTGTGGCGGTCGCCGTGTACTGCGTGATGTCCGACCCGCCGGTCTCCGTCGGGGCGGACCACGTCACCGTGACCTGTCCTGCGCCGGCGGTGCCGCCGACGCCGGTCGGGGCTCCGGGTGTAGTCGATGGAGTGGCTGCTGCACCGGTCGAGGCGTTGCTGTTGCCGGCAGAGTTGGCTGCCGTGACGGTGACCTCATAGGAGGTGCCGTTCGTGAGGCTCGTGATGGCGCAGTCGAGGTCCGTCGCCGACGTGGTCGAACACGTGCCAGCTGCCGTTCCGGCCGTCGAGGCCGTTGCCGTGTATCCGGTGATCTCGGCGCCGTTGTTGCTGGCAGGAGCAGTCCAGGTGGCAGTGATTTGCGTGTCGGCAGCCACGAGAGTTGGAATCCCCGGCGCGTCGGCGACGGTTCGCGGAGTGGCCGCGGTGGAGATCTCCGAATAGAGGGAGTTGCCGTCGACGTTCCTGGCCAACACCTTGAACGTGTAGGCGGTGCCGTTGCTGAGCCCGGTCACGGTGACCGACGCCGTATCCCCACTCGCGGCATCGACGCTGATCGTGGAGATGAGCACCGTGCCGTCCTCGTTGAGCGCCGCCAACGTATAGGCCGTGACGACCGGGGTGGATGAAACCGTGCTCCAGGTGACGTCGACCGACGCGTCGTCCGCGGTGACCGTCGGCGCCGCCGGGGCGGAGGGTGCCGCTGCAACTGCGGGGTTCGCCGTCGCCCACAACCAGAACCCTGACAGCACGATAAGGCACACCGCGCGAACTCGACGGCTTCCCTGACAGTCCATGCTCTTGGTCATCACTCCCCCGATCGCGGATTTCCCGGTCTTGTCTCGCCCGCCCTAGACGTTCGCCGACTAACTGGCGGCCGTCAGGGTCTTGGAACCCAGGTCCTTCGCAGTTTGGCCAGTCGTAATCTCTGTCCCGAGTTGGAAGGTCGAATCCTGATCCACGGCGGATCCGATCGCCAACGAGGCGGGCTGCACCTTCAGGTCGCACACGTTGTTGCTCGTGCAACTGTTGCTGGTGATGTCGCCATCGCTGATGTTCAGGTAGAAGACACCCTGAGCATTGGTCAAAGAGTCGGTAATCACGGCGTCGCTGCCATCGAGCAGCATCACGAGCGCGTTCGAGAGGTTGTCGCCTGTCGAACTCTTGATGGTCCCGAAGTAGTTGCCCTTGGCCAAAGTGACAGCCAAGCTCCCGCTGGAGAGGGTGCAGTTGGCAACCGGGGAACAGGCGGTGGCTGCGGCGGGGTCACCCGAAACTTCGACCGTCACCAACGTGCGCTGGTGGGTGGTATCGGACCACGACGGGAAGGCCGCCAGTTGGTAGGTCCGCGCGGCTCCACCGTTGCCAGCATCGAGGTAGAGGCTGAACGCGCCCAATTCGTTGACGTCGGCCCAGGTCACGAAGGACTCGTAGCCGTTCTCACCCGTGTTGGACTGGCCGTCGTCGTCCACCATCACGTCAACGAACGAGTACTGGACGGTGGCCCCGTCAGAGTCTGAGAGGGACCCCGAGACGTTCGAGGTGTTCAGCGCCAGCGTGTAACCGCCCTCGCCATCCGAGGCGCAGGCCCAGGCCGGGGTGCAGGCCGACACCGAACCGCTGGCGACCGTCAACTCGAGCTTCCGACGGATCGAGGTCGTGTCCTCCCACGACGGGTGGACGTCGAGTTCGTACTCCCCGTCGGCGAGGCTCATGCCGAACTTGGCGACCGTCTGCTGGTTGACCGTCACGGGTCGGGCGTTGCTGCCTCCGATCCACTCGGGATGGTCACAACACTGGGTCTTGTCGATAACGCCGCTGTTATCCGAGTCCTTCCACTGCATCACCGAGATGTGGGCCCAAGGCGCGGCGGTCGAGTAGTCGCCCTTTACGACGTTTCCTGAGAAGTTCGGGGTCGAGAGGGGAAGCACATAGCCGCCGGAATTGCCGGGAGTGCAGGGTGCCGGGGTGCTGGCAGTGGTCTGGCACGCAGTAACCGTGTCGCTCGCGACGGTGACGGTGAAGCTGGCACCTGCGAGGTCTGCGGTTCCCCAACCCGGTCGGGTCCTGACGTTGTAGAGGCCGTCGGCCAGCGTGAGTTCTACTAGACCGGTGGTGCCGCCGTTGCCCCAACCGGTCCATCGGGTCCACTGCGCGTTATCGAGATTGGTGGCCAGGCTGCCGTCGGACTGGTACCAACGCTCCACGTCGAGTCCGCCGTCGATCTCTCCGGCCTCGTTGGTGGGGTTGTAGATGACCGCCTGGAAGTTCGGCGTCCCCCAGGACATGACCACCGAACCGCTGGACATCGTGCAACCGTTGGGGGTGTACGCAGCATTGGAATTACAGGTCACCGTGCCGTCTGAGGCCACGTCGATGTAGCCGTCAACGGGGGAGGCGCCGGACAGGTTCCAGCCCGGTTCCGCGGTGATCTTGTAGGTGCCCTCGGCGACTTCGGTCGCGAAGGCGCCGTTGTTTGAGATGTGGTGTCCGGACGTCCAGTTCCACCAGTCGGCATCACCGTCGCCGTTCTCGTCCTGCGGCGACTGGACGCCCAGGTGGCCGTCGCCCGCCGCCTCGCCGCTCTTCTGCATTACCCCGATCAGGTTGGGTGTGCCCAACGTGACCGAAATCGCAGCACCGGCTGCGCTCTGGGTCGCCGCCGACCCGCTGGCCGTCGCGACGCCACTGGCGATGGTGGCAGTGAACGAGACGGCGGACATGGTGGTGCTGCCGTGCGGCGGTTCGACACGCACCGTGTAGGTGCCGTCATCTAGGGCGATGCCGAAGGTGCCGGTGGTCCCCACGCTGGTGCAATCCCAGGTTCGAGCCGTGGTCTCTTCGGCGCAGAGGTGTCCCCGGTCATGACCCGAGAGGGACAGGGCCTCACTGGTCGTCGGGTCGATAACGATGCCGTTCAGGTTGGGTTCGGCCGCGGTGATGACGTAACTGCCGTCCGATTCGGCAGTGATTGCAGAACCGGTATGGCCGAGGACCGGGACGCAGCCTTCGACCTCTTCCGGGTCGCAAAGGCCGGTGTTGTCGGCGTTCATCGTGACGGTGATCCCGGTCTTGGCCGCGCCTGCGTTCTGGTACTCGTCGGGGTACAGCCAGAGTTTCCAGGATCCTGAGAACACCTCGGAGCCCAACATGTAGGGATGCAGGTTCAGGTTGATGGCACCGGTCTCAGAGATGTTGGATTGGATCTCAGTGCCACCCGAGTCGGTAACTGACATGCAGTCGCGCTGCCAGTTGGTGCCCGGGGCCTGGCAGACGTTGATCCATCCCCACTGGATCGCAGTGGTGGCGTCCTTCATGAACGATGCCGTGAAGTTGGGTACCTGGAGTGCCAGGTTGACGGTCTGGGCGTCGCCGGTGATCGCCACGGTCTGTTGGACGCCCATGAGGCCGGCCAGGTCGGTGTTGAACCACGGGATCTCGACCTGGAACTTGTAGTTGCCGGCCGTGGCGAGCGCGAATGCGAAGTCACCGTTGTCCGCGGTTGGGCCGTTGGCCATGGCGCCGGTGCCATCGAAGTAGCCCTGCTCGTTTAGTTGCATGGCCATCACCCAGAGATCGCCGACCCCGTCGCCGGTGGTCGGATGGGTGACCTTGCCGGTGACGTTGGGTGCGAGCAACTGGACCGAGAAGACCTTCTCTTCGCCGGCGGAGGCGAGGCTGAAGATCTGCTCATGCATGGCCGCGGTGGTGTCGCCGTGGACAGGTTCGACCTGCAACTGGTAGACGCCGGCGTTCGGAACGGCCATCGAGAATGCGCCGGTTTCGTCGGAGGCACCGAATCCGCCCTCTCCGGTGACCATGCAGAAGCCCATCTGCGTATACATGTCGGAATCGCAGGTGAGGGCGATCACGAAGGCGTTCACGTAGGGAGCACCTCCAGGTGCTAGGACAGTTCCGGTGATGTTCGGGACCGTGAACACGAGGTCCTGTGTGGCAGCCGCTCCACTCAACTGCACCTGAGCCGGTGCGGTCATGCTGGCAGTGGCTGGGTCGTAGGCGAAGGCCATGAACATGCCCG
>Ga0315338_1001342_pt1 | contig 31877 bp, 31 predicted proteins | sample ASW8metaG_FD_204518 | JGI IMG/M metagenome (GOLD analysis project Ga0315338, IMG submission 204518) | Ammonia-oxidizing marine archaeal communities from Monterey Bay, California, United States - ASW #8 | ecosystem: Environmental > Aquatic > Marine > Coastal | place: USA: California | collected... | reverse complement strand
GACGAGTTTGTGTTGTTCACCGGACATTGGGACCATATCGGCGTTCGCGACGTCGCTGAGGGCGAGGACGGCATCTATAATGGTGCGGTCGACAATGCCACCGGTACGGCGGCGATCCTGGAAATTGGTGAGGCGTTTGCCGCCAATCCGCCGGAGCGCTCCGTGATGATCCTGGCTGTGACCGCTGAGGAATCCGGTCTGTTGGGCTCGGCTTATTATGGCGACAATCCACTGGTTCCCTACAGCCAGACCGTGGGCGGCTTGAATATTGATGCCATGCTACCGGCCGGACGCTCGCACGATGTAATGGTTGTCGGCTATGGTGCCTCAGAACTGGAAGATATCCTGACGGAAGAAGCCGCGGCCCAGGGTCGTGTCATCGTGCCGGATCCAAGCCCGGAAGCCGGCTATTTCTATCGCTCGGATCATATCTCTCTGGCCAAGCACGGCTTGCCAATGCTGTATGCCGATGCCGGTCAGGATCTGCTCGAGGGCGGTGTTGAGGCCGGAGAAGCCTTCTCCAACGGCTATCGTGAAAACCGCTATCACGCCCCGGCGGATGAGTATTCCGCGGACTGGGTGATGGATGGCATGGTTGAGGATATCACCCTGTTCTACAATGTCGGCTCACGTCTGGCGAATTCGCAAGATTGGCCCAATTGGTATGAGGGCAATGAATTTCGCGCCCTGCGCGATGCCCAACGCCCCGAGTAACGCTGGTGAAAAGAAAAACAAAAGGCGGTCCGAACGGGCCGCCTTTTTTTGTGGCTAGGTCGCGGCCGGCTCTTCTTTTGTTCGGAGGATTGTCGACTCTTCTTCTCCCCTTGAGGGAGAAGTGGGCACGCCAAAGGCGGGGTCGATGAGGGGTTTGTCTCAATGGACGCGCTGTTGGGCGACAGCCCCCTCATCCCCAACGCTGCGCTTCGGGACTTCTCCCTCCAGGGGAGAAGAAGAGGTTGTCAAAATTCTCAATTCAGGCCGTGGGACTAAAGCGTTCGGCGCATCACCAGCTTTTTGCCGCGCTCTCCCAGGCGAGCGGTGTATTCGTCATCGGTCAGGATCTTACCGGAATGGACGCACAGCGTGCTGCGGGCCTGAGAAATGCGGGGCCAGTGAATGAAATCGACGCGCTCGCTTTTGAGACCCGATGCGAGGTTGATGTCTATGACACCGAGACTTTGCGCGAAAACCAGACTGTTCTGGAACATGCCCTTTTCACGGATGGTCTCCAGCGTCTCGGCAAAGTCGCCGGCGATAAGCTGGTTGACCGGACGGCCCTCCAGACGCTCGGGAACCATACCAAACAGATCGGATGCCCCTCGGGATACCGCTTTGATCATACCCATCGAATCGGTGACAAATTCGATGGCCGGGTTGAGTGAAATCAAATCCATCCATGTCGGGGCGGGCGCAACAACAAAGGCGTCATGCACCATGTCAGTCAGACGACGTGTAACGCGCTCTGGCGGATCGGACTCGCCATTTTCCCATCGGGAAATCATCGCCTGGGTGACACCCAGATCGGCCGCCAGCGCCGCCTGCTTGAGACGTTTTGACATCCGATAATTGCGGATCACTGAAGGCCAATTTACCTTGCTGGGAGCGGCTGTCAGATCGAGTTCATTCACCAATTTCGTCCCCTCACCCCTCATAGTGACAAGATGACGTCCAGCTGGCCACCCAATTCGTCACGCATGGCGATAAATTCGTCCTTGCGGAGTCGAGCCCCGTCACTGGCCCAACGAATTTCACCGTCTACATCACGACGCGGCCAGTGCAGCCTATGCGCATAGAAGTCGCGTTTCATACCATTGGCCAGACGCAGCGACATTACATCGACACTTTCAGCCATCTCCACGGCCCCATCAAAGAAACCCTGATCGATCAAGGACAGGTGGAGGGTGAGCGCATCGCCGCTGAAAATCTCGTTCAGATGATGCCCTTCAATATGCGATCGAGCCATACGAAACTCTCTGAGAACGCCCTGACTGACTGTCTCCAAAACCCCGGCCCGCGAGATAATGGTCGCCATTGATGGCTGCAGGGCTGTGATTTCACGCCAGTTCGGCATTGGCACGCCTATCGTGGCGGCATCAAAAAGTCTCTTCAAGCGTGCCTGCATCGCATCGGACGGCGTCGCGCGCCCAGATTCCCATCTGGAAATCATAGCCTGGGTGACACCCAGATCATGGGCGAGCGCGGCCTGCTTCAAATTGTGGGTGAATCGATGATGCCGTAGAACAGACGGCCAATGCGTTTGCGGGAGATGAAGGATGGTTTCCTCTTTGGTCGCCATTTCAGATCGCTTTCCTGACAACCATCGCGCTTCCCAAACGCTGCCGCACATCCTGCAAGACAGGTCGGGAAACCGAGGCACCGGAGATCAACCAGCAAATACGCTGATTTGCGACGAATAGCGGGCGATGCAGGCTATGTTGCCAAAATGGCGTGTCGTGGCCGTCGAAATCCGTGAAAACCACGCGCTCAACGCTTTCCACTGTGGCAATCTTGCCCTGGAAAAAACCACGATCGACCAACGAACCGAACAGTTTTGGAATATCGCCACGAAAGGCTTGCCGCAGATTGCGGCCTTCAATCTGGCCTCGCACAGTTTTCAGACTTCGCAATAAGCCGCGGCTGGCCAACTCTACCAAGCCAGTACTGTTGATGACGGCGACAGATGAGGGGTTGCGGCGAGCCCGTTCCATCCAGGTTCGGCGGGCGAGCGAGGAGGTCAGCGTCCAGATCATATCGAAAATTTGTGTTCGAATGCGCGCACTGGGCCGAGCGTTTCCCGCTTCCCAACGCGACACCATTGTCTGCGTCACGCCGAGATCTTGTGCGAGTGAGGCCTGCTTGAGCCCCCTGGACAGGCGCACGTGCCGGATCACTGTTGGCCAGTGAATGGTCAAAACTTCTGGGTTGGACACAACTTTGGACATACGCTCCTCCGTGCTAACGGAGAGCCCGTCCTGGGCATCTCTGAGTTATATAATATAACTATTTCGACCTATTTGGAAACTAGTTTTATTACAAAACCGCCGATTGCGATTTGAGCGCACATCAAACAATTGAATTTGCGAGACAATCAACCGCAGCCCTCCAAGGTTTCCTTAAGCGTAAAGGACGTTATTCTGCCAGTTACCCCGCACCTATCCTGGCGGGACCAAGGGGAGACGCGTTTGGCGCATTCGAAAACCAGTGCAATCGAAGCCGCGTGCGCACGGCACAATCATCGCGCCGATGCGCTGATCGAAATTTTGCATGACGTACAGCACGCGCAAGGCTGTATCGATGACGAGGCAGCACGGGTGATTGCCGACAAACTCAACCTGTCGCGTGCCGACGTCCAGGGCGTGCGCAGTTTTTATACAGATTTCACCGCTGAAGCGCGTCGCAAAACCCCGGTGAAAATTTGCCGCGCCGAGGCCTGCCAGGCCGTTGGAAGCGATAAATTGGCAGCGGCGCTGGAGACGGCCGGTCACGATCTTGAGACTATTTTTTGCCTTGGCAATTGCGCGCTCGGCCCGGCCGTGATGGTGGAGGACCGCCTGATCGGACGCGCCACGGCGGAACGGGTTGCGGCTCAGATGGAGCGCACCAAATGAGCCCGTCCTTGCGCCTCTACCTGCCCGGCGATGCGGCAGCGGTCTCAGTCGGTGCTGATGAAATTGCCGATTGCCTGCACACGGAAGCCAAGAAGCGGGGCCTGAATATCGAGCTCGTACGCACTGGCACGCGCGGCATGTTGTGGCTGGAACCATTGCTGGAAGTCGATATTGGTGGCGAGCGCTACGCCTTCGGACCGATGCTGCCGGAACATGTGCCAGCCCTATTTGATGATGCTTTTTCCAACGCGCATGACTGTGCTCTGGGTCCGTTGGAAGAGCTCGACTGGATGCGTGGACAAACACGCTGGCTGTATCGGCGGTGCGGCCAGACAGATCCACTCAATTTGGATGAGTACAAGGCGAATGGCGGACTGGACGGGCTTACGAAGGCTCTCGCCTCATCGTCCGATGACGTCATCGAGACCGTCACCAAGTCTGGCTTGCGGGGGCGCGGCGGCGCCGGGTTCCCGGCCGGGATCAAATGGAAAACCGCGGCCGGCATCGACGCCGACCAGAAATATATTTGCTGCAATGCCGATGAGGGCGATAGCGGCACCTTCGCCGACCGCATTTTGATGGAAGGCGATCCGTCGTTGATCATTGAGGGCATGGTGATCGCAGGTCTGGCCGTCGGCGCGACCCAGGGCCTGATCTATATCCGGTCGGAATATCCCGCCGCGATTGCCACGATGAAACGCGCGATCGAAATGTGGCGTGAGGTCGGCCTGCTCGGCGATGATGTGATGGGGTCGGGGCGAAACTTTGATATGGACGTTCGTCGCGGGGCAGGTTCCTATGTCTGCGGCGAGGAATCCGCGATGCTGGAAAGCCTGGAAGGCAAGCGCGGCCAGGTCCGCGCCAAGCCACCCATCCCGGCCTTTGAAGGCCTGTTTGGCAAGCCGACAATTATCAATAACGTGCTCACACTTGCCAGTGTGCCCGACATATTGGCCAAGGGCGGCGAGGCCTATGCGGCGGTCGGAACGGGTCGCTCCCTCGGTACGCAGGCGTTTCAATTGGCCGGTAATATCAAGTGCGGCGGGCTGATCGAAGCGCCGTTTGGTGTTACATTGCGTGAGTTGATTGAGGATTTTGGTGGCGGCACGTTATCGGGCCGGCCGCTTCGAGCCGTACAGGTGGGCGGGCCCTTGGGCGCCTATATTCCGGCCGACCAATTGGACCTCGTAATGGATTACGAGGCGTTTGCCGCGGCCGGTGCGATGCTGGGCCATGGCGGTATCGTGGTGTTTGACGATACGGTCGATATGGCGCGCCAGGCGGAATTCGCCATGGAGTTTTGCGTCGAAGAAAGTTGCGGCAAGTGCACGCCGTGCCGGATTGGCTCTGTGCGGGGCACGGAGACGATCGCCAAAATTCGCAAGGGCGAAAATGTCGAGGACAATATCGCCCTGGTCGAGGATTTGTGCACGACCATGACCGATGGCTCCCTGTGCGCCATGGGCGGTTTGACGCCGATGCCGGTGATGAGCGCGCTCAAATACTTCCGGGAAGACTTTGAAACCAAGACCGCCCCGGCGGCTGAAGAAGTGGCAGGATAAAGACATGACTTCTCGTCACGATCAGGATCACGGCACACCCGCCCGGACCAGCGACACGATGATCACCGTGTCCATTGACGGCCAGAGCGTCACCGTGCCCGAGGGCACATCGGTGATGCGCGCGGCGGCGGATACGGATGCGCGCATTCCCAAATTGTGTGCGACCGACAGTCTGGAATCCTTTGGCTCCTGCCGCATGTGTCTTGTGGAAATTGAGGGACGCCGCGGCACACCCTCTTCCTGCACCACGCCGGTGACCGAGGGCATGGAGGTAACCACCCAATCTCCGCGTCTGGAGAAGCTACGCCGTGGGATCATGGAGTTGTATATCTCCGACCACCCACTCGATTGTCTGACCTGCTCAGCCAATGGTGATTGCGAGCTGCAGGACACGGCTGGCGAAGTGGGCCTGCGCGAGGTGCGATACGGTTTTGACGGGGATTATCATCCCTTCAAGGAGACCGATGACAGCAATCCGTATTTCCAGTTTGACGGCTCCAAATGCATTGTCTGCTCACGCTGTGTGCGCGCTTGCGACGAGGTTCAGGGCACGCTGGCGCTGACCATTGATGGTCGGGGGTTTGCCTCCAAGGTTTCTGCCGGCCTGGACGAAGGATTCCTCAATAGTGAGTGCGTGTCCTGCGGGGCCTGTGTTCAGGCGTGTCCGACCGCCACGCTGATGGAAAAAACCGTGGTTGAGCACGGCTTGCCGCGTCGTGAAGTGAAGACGACCTGCGCCTATTGCGGGGTTGGCTGCTCATTTGTCGCCGAATTACAGGGCGATGAAGTGGTGCGCATGACACCGGATCGTGATGGCGGGGCCAATGAGGGCCATTCCTGTGTGAAGGGTCGCTTCTCCTGGGGCTATGCGACGCATACCGACCGTGTGCTCTCACCGATGGTGCGCGACGCGATCACAGATCCCTGGCGCGAAGTCAGCTGGGATGAGGCGATCGGTTTCGCGGCCGACAAATTCAAGGCCATCCAGACAAAGTATGGCAAGCAATCGATCGGGGGCATCACCTCATCGCGCTGTACCAATGAAGAAGTTTATGTCGTCCAGAAAATGATCCGCGCGGCCTTTGGCAATAACAATGTCGATACCTGTGCACGGGTCTGCCATTCGCCGACAGGATACGGGCTGAGCACGACCTTTGGCACCTCGGCGGGCACGCAGGATTTCAAATCCGTCGAGAAGACGGATGTGATTATGGTCATCGGTGCCAATCCGACCGATGCGCACCCTGTATTTGCCTCGCGCATGAAGAAACGCCTGCGTGACGGGGCCAAATTGATTGTGGTTGATCCACGCCGGATTGATCTGGTGAAATCTCCACACATCAATGCCCAGCATCATTTGGCACTGCGTCCGGGCACCAATGTGGCGGTGATCAATGCGCTGGCCCACGTGATTGTCACCGAAGGTCTGGCGGCATCTGATTTCGTGGCGGAACGCTGTGAGGATGAGAGTTATCAGCGCTGGGCGACATTTGTCTCCGACCCATCCAATTCTCCCGAGACGCTGGAAGAGACGACCGGTGTCGCTGCCGACGAATTGCGCAAGGCGGCGCGCCTGTTTGCGACCGGCGGCAATGGTGCGATCTATTATGGGCTCGGCGTGACCGAGCACTCGCAGGGTTCATCCATGGTGATGGGCATTGCCAATCTGGCGATGGTGACCGGCAATATCGGTCGCGATGGCGTGGGCGTGAACCCATTGCGTGGTCAGAATAATGTCCAGGGGGCCTGCGATATGGGCTCCTTCCCGCATGAATTCCCGGGCTATCGCCACGTCTCCGATGATGCAACGCGCAATCTGTTCTCGGAAAATTGGGGCCTCAACCTGTCTGCGGAGCCGGGATTGCGAATCCCCAACATGTTCTCGGCCGCGGTCGACGGGTCCTTCCGCGGCATGTTCGTGCAAGGCGAGGACATCGCCCAGTCCGATCCAGACAGCCACCATGTTGAAGCAGCCCTACGCTCGCTGGACTGTCTGATCGTTCAGGATCTCTTCCTCAATGAAACCGCAGCCTTCGCCCATGTCTTCTTCCCGGGCACCTCCTTCCTGGAGAAGGACGGTACCTTCATCAATGCCGAGCGCCGCATCAATCGCGTGCGCCCTGCCATGCCTGCCAAGCAGGGATTGCAGGAATGGGAAATCGTCTGCCAGCTGGCGGGCGCGATGGGTTATGACATGCCCTATGAAAATGCCGCCCAAATCATGGATGAGATCGCCGAACTGACACCCACATTTGCCGGTGTCAGCTTTGCGCGCCTTGATGCAGGCGAGACGCTACAATGGCCGTGTAATGAGAAGGCACCAAACGGGACGCCGATTATGCATGTCGATGGCTTTGTCCGCGGCAAGGGCCAGTTCATGCTGACCCAGTATATCCCGACCGAAGAGCGCTCGACGCGCCGCTTCCCGCTGCTTCTGACCACAGGCCGCATTCTCAGCCAGTACAATGTGGGAGCCCAGACACGGCGCACCGAGAATTCGATCTGGCATGATGAAGATGTGCTGGAAATGCACCCGACTGATGCCGAAATGCGCGGTGTTAAAACCGGTGATATGGTGTCGATGGGCAGTCGCAAGGGGAATATCACCGTGCGTGCACTGGTCACTGACCGGGTGCCGCCAGGCATCGTCTATACGACATTCCACCACCCGGAATCCGGAGCCAATGTGGTGACGACCGAGCTGTCGGACTGGGCGACCAACTGCCCGGAATACAAGGTTACGGCTGTCCAAATTTCGCCGTCCAACATGCCGTCGGACTGGCAAAAAGAACGCAATCAGCGTGTCAGCGACACCACGCGTATTCAAGCGCCAAACCCGGTTCCTGCGGAGTAGACGAATTTTGGCACACCCCCCCTATCGTTCGGCGAGAAATGTTGCGATCCGCCCCGCATCAGCGGGCGGTCGCGATCATTGGGGCATTGCCGAAGAAGTGCCGGTGGAAATTGGGTTCAACGGCAAGGCCTGGGCCGTGATGCTGGCCACGCCGAACGATCTGGAAAACCTTGCCGTGGGTCTGGCCCTGACCGAGGGCGCAATTCGTTCGGGCTTGGATATCGATGGCGTCGACATCAAGACCTATCCCGAGGGGATAACAGCCGATATTCGCATTGCCGAAGATCGTCTGGACACCGACCGTATCTCGCGCCGCGGGCTGGATGGCCGTACCGGTTGCGGCCTTTGCGGTATTGAAACCCTGGCCGATTTGCACAAGCCGGTTGAGGGCCAAACTGCCAAGCGAGCCATTCCACCCGCTGCGATCGCGCAGGCGTTTGAGGCCCTGCCCGGGCACCAAACGCTCAATCGCGAAACCCGCACAGTCCATGCAGCCGCTTGGTGCGATGTGGATGGCAAGCTGATTTGCGTTCGCGAGGATGTGGGCCGTCACAATGCCTTGGACAAATTGGCGGGGGCCCTGCTGCGCGACGGTGAATTGGCAGCGCCCGGCTTTGTGATTTTATCGAGCCGCTGCAGTTTTGAACTTGTCTTCAAGGCCGCCCGCCTTAACGCCTCGGCCCTGGCGAGCCTTTCGGCTCCGACGGGGCGCGCGCTTGATTTAGCGACCGCACTAACGCTGGAACTGGCCACCCGCGACCTTGATGGCGGCATCATTTATTTCGACCCGGAGTCCACTCATGGATAACGATACGCTGCGCCGTATGGCCAATCAGATCGCCGATTTTTACGGCCCCTATTCCGATGAGGAAGCCGTGGACGGCATCGCTGTTCACATCGCCAAATTCTGGGAACCGCGCATGCGTGAAGCCCTGCAGGCCGCATTTTCCGACACGCCCGACATATTCAAACCTCGGGTGGCCAAGGCCATAGAACGCCTCAAGGCGTAATTCCAATTATCCGATATTCACAGCCCAATCAGGAAGCCCATTATGAAGACTGATATCGAGATCGCACGCGCGGCCACCATGAAGCCCATTGCTGAAGTGGCGACCCGCCTCGACATTCCCGCTGACGCGCTGGCGCAGTATGGCAATGACAAGGCGAAACTGACGCCGGAATTTATCGCCAGTCAGAAGGGCAAGACAGACGGCAAGCTGATCCTTGTCACCGCGGTCAATCCGACCCCGGCTGGTGAAGGTAAAACGACGACCACTGTGGGTCTGGGCGACGCGCTCAACAAAATCGGCAAGAAGGCCGCGATCTGCATCCGCGAGCCCTCCCTCGGTCCGTGCTTTGGTATGAAGGGAGGCGCGGCCGGTGGCGGCTTTGCCCAAGTGGTACCGATGGAAGACATCAATCTTCATTTCACCGGTGATTTTCATGCCATCACTTCGGCGCACAGCCTGCTGTCGGCCATGATCGACAATCACATCTATTGGGGCAATGCGCTGGAGATTGACCAGCGCCGCGTAGTCTGGAAACGCGTTGTCGATATGAATGATCGTGCCCTGCGCCAGATCGTCGGGTCGCTGGGTGGTGTGGCGAATGGCTTCCCGGCTGAGTCCGGCTTCGACATCACAGTGGCGTCTGAAATCATGGCAATCCTGTGCCTGGCCAATGATCTGGAAGATTTGCAGGACCGTCTGGGCAATATCATCGTCGCCTATCGCCGCGACAAGACCGCGGTGACCTGTCGTGACATCAAGGCGGACGGAGCCATGACCGTGCTGCTGAAAACCGCGATGCAGCCTAATCTGGTTCAGACGCTGGAAAATAACCCGGCCTTTATCCATGGCGGCCCGTTCGCCAATATCGCGCATGGCTGCAACTCGGTCGTCGCGACAAAAACCGCGCTGAAGCTGGCCGATTACGTGGTGACCGAAGCGGGGTTTGGGGCTGATCTGGGCGCCGAGAAATTCTTCGATATCAAATGTCGCAAGGCGGGCCTGGCACCAGAAGCCGTCGTCATCGTCGCGACAATTCGAGCCTTGAAGATGAATGGCGGTGTAGAGCGCAAGGATCTGGACGCTGAGAACCTTGAGGCCGTCACCAAGGGCTGCGCCAATCTGGGCCGCCACATTGAAAATATCCGCAAATTTGGCGTGCCGGCCATCGTGGCGATCAATCACTTTACCACCGATACGGATGCCGAGGTGGAGATTGTTCGGGCCTATGCAGAGAGCATGGGCAGCGAGGCCATTACCTGTCGCCATTGGGCCGATGGCTCGGCTGGCACGACAGACCTTGCTGAACGGGTGGTCGACATTATTGACGGCGGCGTGGCGCAGTTTGCGCCGCTCTATCGCGATGAATTGTCTTTGTTTGAAAAAATCGAAAGCGTCGCCAAGAACATCTATCGCGCGGATGAGGTGCTGGCTGACAAGAAAATTCGTGACCAGCTCAAACAGTGGGAGGCTGACGGGTTCGGCCATTTGCCAGTCTGTATGGCCAAGACACAATACAGCTTCTCGACCGACCCGAATTTGCGCGGCGCGCCGATTGGGCACTCACTGCCCGTTCGCGAAGTTCGCCTCTCGGCGGGTGCCGGCTTCATTGTAGTGGTTTGCGGACAGATCATGACGATGCCCGGCCTGCCGCGCGTTCCGTCTGCCGAGGCCATCGGCCTGGGAGATAACGGCGAAGTGGTTGGACTATTCTAGCTATAACGCCGGGCATGACAGACAAAAAAGGGCGCGTTCGACGGGCCCTTTTTTTTCGAGATGCTACTGTCTGTTGGGATCGGAATTTTTTATGAGAGCGAGGCAGCAGTAACCACTGAGATACAATGGCTTAGGATATTGCCTTGCCGTGCATATTTGTTCCATTATGAAACTCGGCAAGCCAACTCATTTGGGGAATTGGCGATAGGTCGCGGGCGGCATAATGAATTGGGCGACCAAGGTTTCAGCACTGCGCAATCGACTTCGGTTGAAGCAAGGCGCATTTGCCGACTTGATCGGGTCGAGCCAGACCTATGTCTCGCGACTTGAGGCGGGCAAAATTTCTCCATCTCCGGGGATCGCTCAGGCGATTGATCGACTTGTCGCCAATCCTCGCACACGCACCGTGTTCGATGATTTTGTCTCGACCGTACGACACAGCCCGCATTGCTCGATTTTGGTGGATCTCACCAAAACAGATGCGCTGATCCGTGCGGCCAGCCGTCGGGTAAATGATCTCTTCCCAGATGGCAAAAAATTGAGCCAGGCTCGCCATATGACCTCCATGAAGGCAGACATAGCGGCGCTGCTCGACGCCGGTATCGCGGAAGGTCTGGTCGCTTGCGGCGAAGCCCTATGGCTCGACAAGCGTGGACCAGACCGGCATTGGCGACTGACCTATGTCCCGGTTCGCGATGAGGCCAATAGCTGGTATTTACATACTATGCTTCAAGAAATTAGTGCGCGCGACTATCAAGACCAACTCGAGACGACCGGCCGAGACATTCAGATTACACGGGTCAAACCCGGCGCATCCTAGCGATAGCGTTTTTGCAAACTGGCCAATGCCGCTCTACCGGGATTCAACGTGTCGAACGGCAATTTGTTGAGCGGCGTGTCGGGCAATGCATTGGCATCGTGCATTTCGGCCATGTCTTCATTGAGATAGAGCAAACCGGTGCGGATGGCCGCTTCGTCGGACGGGTTCATGAGTGTCTCAATCGCCTGACCGCGATCACGCGGATCGTAATCATCGCCCGTCTTGCGCAGGCGTAACATGCCTCCATCGTGCAGGGTCACATCCATGACTCCATCCTTGGAATAATCACCTGTGATCTCGTCGGCATGCGCGACAAAATCAGCGTGGATCATTGGATGATAGTATTTGAAAGTGTGGGCGTAGCTTTTGGTCGAACCCTTGTGGTCATTGAAGGTCACGCAGGGCGAGATGACGTCGATGACGGCAAAGCCCTTGTGCATCAGACCGGCCTGGATCAGCGGCACAAGCTGCGACTTATCGCCTGAAAAGGCGCGCCCGACAAAGCCCGCACCGAGGGTCAGGGCCTGTACGCATGGATCGATAGGTGGTTGCTCATTGACGATGCCGCGTTTGGACTTGGTGCCAATGTCGGCGGCGGCGGAAAACTGCCCCTTGGTGAGACCATATACGCCATTATTTTCGATAATATACAGCATGTTGAGATTGCGGCGCATGGCGTGGGCAAATTGCCCAAAACCGATGGAGAGCGAGTCTCCGTCGCCGGAAATGCCGATATAGTGCAGATCGCCATTCACGGCGTTGGCGCCGGTCGCGACCGATGGCATGCGACCGTGGACGCAATTAATGCCCGAGGACTGCCCCATGAAGTATGCGGTGGTTTTGGACGAGCAACCAATGCCGGACACCTTGGCAGCGCTCTCCGGTGCGAGTGAAAGCTCCCAGAAGGCCTGGACCAGGGCGGCGGTGACCGAGTCGTGGCCACACCCGGCGCAGAGGGTCGACATGCCGCCCTCATAATCGCGAATGGTCAGACCCAGCTTGTTCTTTTTAAGATGCTTGTCGATCAGGGGTTTAGACATCGAGGTCATGTTAAGCCTCCTCCATCTCGAGATGGGTCAGAAGACCCTTGACGACAAAACTCGGATTGGCGGCCATGCCACCATAATCGAGCACGGGTATCAGCTTGGTCTTGTCGACCGAAGTTTCGTTGATCAGCAAGGATCGCAATTGCGCATCACGGTTTTGCTCGACCACGAAGACGGTCTGGTGGCTTTCCATAAAGGCCTCAACTTCGGCATTGAAAGGAAAACCGCGCACGCGCATGTAATTGGCATGGACGCCGTGTTTGGCCAGGCGGTCGAGCGCCTCGCGCACAGCCCCATCGCAACCACCGGAGGAAATGATCCCCAGCGCGGTTTGTGTGTCGGATTCGCTGATGACCGGTCCGGGCACAGCATCAGCGGCGCTTTCCCATTTGCGGGTCAGCCGGTCGACGACTTCCTGGTACTCATCCGCGTCTTCGGTATAGGCACCCTTCCAATTGTGGCCTGAGCCCCGGGTAAAATAGGCGCCTTTTGGATGCTCGCCGGGAATGGTGCGATAAGTAATGCCATCACCATCAACGTCTTCATAGCGATAGAATTTGTCGATTTTGTCCAAATCTGCGGCATGTAAAACCTTGCCGCGATCTGGAACATAGCTTTCGTCCCATTCCAGCTCGGGCGTCATCCACTCATTCATACCGATATCCAGATCGGTCATGAAGAAGACCGGTGTCTGGAAGCGTTCGGCAATATCGAAGGCGTTGATCGCCATTTCGAAACATTCCTGAGGATTGGCCGGAAAAAGCAGGATATGCTTGGTATCGCCATGGCTGGCATAGGCGGCCAGGGTCAGATCACATTGCTGGGTCCGCGTCGGCAGGCCAGTGGACGGGCCAGAACGCTGCACGTCAAACAAGACCAGCGGCACTTCGGAATAATAGGCGAAGCCAATAAACTCGCTCATCAACGAAATGCCGGGGCCGGATGTTGGCGTGAAGGCGCGCGCGCCATTCCAGCTGGCACCCAGCACCATGCCGACGGCCGACAATTCGTCCTCGGCTTGAAGGATGCAAAAATTCTGGTCGCCGGTTTCCTGGTCAACGCGGAATTTGTCGCAAAACATCTTGAAGGCGTCCATCAGCGAGGTAGACGGCGTGATCGGATACCAGGCTCCGAACGTCGCACCGGCATAGACACAGCCCAACGCCGCGGCTGTATTGCCATCAATCAGGATGTTACCGGCTGTCTTGTCCATCGCCTCGACGCGGACAGTTAGCGGTTCTGGATATTGCTCGGCTGCATAATCCAGCCCCAGCGCGATCGCTTTCATATTGGCGTCGATCAAATGCGGTTTTGCACCGAACATTTCCTCGACCATGCCTCGAATTACGTCCACATCAATGCCGATCAAGTGCGCGACAGCGCCGACATAGGCCATATTCTTCATCAGAACGCGGGTGCGGGCATTATCGAAGTGTTCGTTGCACAATCGTGCTAATGGCACACCGATCGCGGTGACATCCTCGCGGTCGTGCATTTGCGGGCGCGGCCAGGTGGAATCATACAAAATATAGCCGCCAGGGGAGACGCTGGCCAAATCACGGGCATAGGTCTCGGCATTCATGGCGACAACGAAATCGGTGTCGTCGCAGCGCGCTGTATACGCGTCCTTCGTCACGCGGATTTCATACCAAGTGGGCAGACCCTGAATATTGGATGGGAAGAGGTTCTTGCCGACCACCGGAATGCCCATGCGGAAAATGGCCTTCATCACCAGGCCATTGGCACTGGCGGAACCCGTGCCGTTTACATTGGCAATCTTGAGGACAAAATCATTGATACGAGTGTCGGTCATGGGCGAAGCGAGATCCTTCATTCGGCCGCTACCGGGTTGGCAGTCTCACGGTCATCACTGGTGACGTGAGGAATAAATATGGTGGCATCCTGCATGTCCCAGGCGGCCGTCGGGCAACGCTCGGCGCAGAGACCACAATGCAGGCAAAGATCTTCGTCCTTCACCATGACGCGCCCGGTATCGGGCAGAGGGGCGGAGACGTAGAGCGCTTGATCTGTGTTGGTTGATGGCAGCTTCAGGCGTGTTCGCAGTTCGGCTTCCTCGCCGTTGTCGGTCATGGTCAGACAATCAACGGGGCAGATGTCGATACAGGCATCACACTCCTTGCAGAGTGGTGCTTCGAAAACGGTCTGAACATCGCAATTGAGACAGCGTTGAACTTCCGTCGCCATCTGCTCGGCGGAGAAGCCCAGCTCAACCTCGGTCTTGAGGTCTTTGAAGCGATTGACCAGCTCGACGGTTTCCATGTCGCGACGTTGTGAAGCGTCAAAGGCGTTGGAATATCTCCACTCATTGACGCCCATTTTGGCGGATTGCAGATTGACCCCGCGCGCTGGGCGATCCGCCACGGACTGGCCCTCGCAATGCTTGTGGATCGAGATCGCGGTCTGGTGACCGTGCTCCACGGCCCAGATGATATTCTTGGGACCAAAGGCGGCGTCGCCACCAAAGAAAACTTGCGGCAGGGAGGATTGATGCGTCGTCTCGTCGACAACCGGCATGTCCCATTTGCCAAACTCGATCCCCATATCGCGCTCGATCCAGGGGAAGGAATTTTCCTGACCGATGGCCAGGATCACATCATCACACGGGATAATGGTGGTGCCAGCATTGCGGGTCTCAGTGATGTTTCCGGCCTCGTCGAGATCGTATTCCATCAGTTCGAATTCCATACCGACCAGCTTGCCGCCTTCAAGGACAAAGCGCTTGGGCGAATGGTTGACGAGGATTTCGATATTTTCGTCTTCCGCATCCTCAAGTTCCCAGGGGGAGGCCTTGAAAAAATTGCGTGGCTTGCGCGCCATCACCTTCACATCGGTGGAACCGAGGCGCAGGGAGGAGCGACAGCAATCCATGGCGGTATTACCGACACCAATGATCAGCACTTTCTCGCCGATCTTGTCGATATGCTCGAAGGCAACGCTTTCCAGCCAGTCGATACCGATATGGATATTGGCATCGGCCTCTTCGCGGCCTTCCAGATTTAGATCCTTGCCCTTGGGTGCACCGGACCCAACGAAAACCGCATCATAGCCCTCATCGACCAGCGCCTTGAGGCTGTCGATACGGTGATTGGTCTTCAACTCGACACCCATGTCGAGGATGTAGTCGATTTCTTCATCGAGCACTTCTTCGGGCAGGCGGAAGGACGGGATGTTGGAGATCATAAGGCCGCCGGGGCGGTGCATGGCTTCAAAGATGGTGCATTCATAGCCCAGTGGAGCTAGGTCATTGGCAACGGTCAGCGAGGCCGGGCCGGCCCCGATCAGCGCAATCTTGCGACCGTTTGTGGTCTCCGGTTTCTGCGAAATCAGATCTTTGACTTCGTCGCGATGGTCGGCGGCAACACGCTTGAGACGGCAAATCGCGACCGGCTCGTCCTCCACCCGGGTACGGCGACAGGCGGGCTCGCACGGGCGGTCACAAACACGGCCTAGAATGCCCGGGAACACATTGCTGCGCCGGTTGAGCATATAGGCGTCGGTATAACGACCCTGGGCAATCAGACGGATATATTCGGGGACTGGCGTGTGAGCCGGGCAGGCCCATTGGCAATCGACGACCTTGTGGAAATAGTCCGGGTCGTTTGTATCGGTTGGCTTCATGCTTCCCCCATGTGCCGGCACCCTGGCTGGGTGGATGCCGGGCATAATGTCTGCCCCTCCGCGACGTGTCTCGCGGGTCAGCTAACTACTCACACTGTTGGAGGCCTGCTGGTCAAGTTGATTTGAGGGTGAATTTCAGTGCGCATGGCAGCGATCACAACCCGTCGCGGTCAAAACTGCGAAACCGACGAGGGTTCACGCACTCCCATTTCGGGTTGAATTCCAGCTTGCGATGCAAGCGGTATTGCGACCCAGCGCGAGGCCTGAGACACTCTTGCGCACATTCGGCGATCACGCGGGTCAGCACAGACCGGCCCTAAACGAGGTTTTTAATGGACGATTCGACGATCCTGCGGGCCGCCCAACGCTATATGGGTAAAATCGCCTGGCCGACTGTGGTGTGGACAGTCCTGGTGCTGAGCGCCTACGGGGCTGTGTTGCGCGCCGGGCTGACGCATCAGATACCGCTGGCGCTGAGTTTTGCCCTGACCTCCTGGCTTTTATACTGGCTCTACACCTCGCTGCACGAAGCCGTGCACAGCAATATCGCCGGGAATGGGTCAGGTCTGAACTGGCTGAATGAGACGATTGGTTATGTCGCCGGCAGCCTGCTGGGTATCCCTTTCACGATTCATCGCAGTGCCCATATGGCCCATCATCGATCGACAAATGTGATGGGTCAGGATCCGGATGCGGTGTTTGACAGACCCGGCTTCTGGCACGGAATCAGTCGGGCTTTATTCTTGGTGGTCAACGAGTATCGGGATTATTTCAGCGGCGCCCATGAGGCTTCTGATGCAAAGACCCGACGCATCCTTTGGACCGAGATTGCCATCATGCTGGGCTGGCGCTTGACTCTGATCATTCTCGGCTTCCCGCTGGGGGTATTGGTGCTGGCGGTCCTGGCGAATTTGATGGGCGTGGTGATTGTCGGAACCCTGTTTGCCTGGGCGGTGCACACACCCTTCGACAAAACCGAGCGCTATCAAAACACCTCAACCATTATCCTGCCGCGCTGGATCCACGCGCCGGCAACCTTCATGTGGGTGTGGCAGAACTATCATTCCATACACCACCTCTTCCCGCGCGTGCCGTTTTACCAATATCGTAAATTGTTCGAGGAGATCCGCCCCGGCATGGACGAACGCGGTGCGCCGATACTGGATATGCAGTCGCGCGACTAGCGGCGCTCAACTGGCGTACAGGCCGTAGAAATAGACCGCCAGGACGATCGGCAAAACTAACGCGATGACGAATTGCATCGGGCGGCTCATATAACGAGAATTGACGACGGCCGGCGTCACCACAGTCGGACATCCTGGATGAGCCTCCGCATAGGTGAGCAGATCAGCCTCGACCGCGTGAATTTCTTTTCCGAGCTGGCGTAAGTACAGGCCCATGCTAATGGTCAGGCTGGTATAAAATGCGGAAAGCAAGATGAAGCTTACCGCCGCATCGCCGCCCTCAATAAAGTTTCCCGCTCCGAAACAAGCCAGAGTCGCCGTCATCCAGAACCGCATCGCCGACATGTAGGATTCCGAAACCGACGCACGCACATCCATAAGCTCATAAGCTGTCATGGTCTCGCTACCCCCGTATTTGTTCAGCCTCTTATCACCCGCGCCGCAAATTCAGCAAAAAAGCCAACACAGCTGGGGCCGCCTGCACGTAGAGAATGGTTGGACTGGCCGTCATCGAACCATAAACCCCCGCCGCGATCACGCAGGCCAGGAAGAACAGGATAAATTCCTTGCTGCCCCGCACCACACCCCAGATCAGCCCGGCGGCCAGGAAGCCGTTATAAAGCCCCTGATTGGCCGCCAGAACCGCGGTGTCAGCCGCCTCTTCTGCCGTGGTCCCAAAGACCTGCATGCCGGCCGGTTCCTGCCAGAGGAACATTTCCAGCGCGAGGAATCCGAGATGCAAGGCGGCGACGATGAGGGCGGTGAAATTGGCGATAAGTTTCATAGCTGGTCCCCTTGATGCGAACATGGCAGCTGGCGGGGGATGGGGCAAATCAGTCAAGCGGTCCCAGCAGGGAGCTCAACGCCGCGACATAGACTTTGAGCGCCTCACGCCCCGCTTTTGTGATCCGAATTTGCGTGAGGGGCTTGCGATCGAGGAAGCTCTTTTCAATCGCCACATAACCGGCATCCTCAAGCTTGCGCATGTGGATCGACAGATTGCCCTGGGTCGCGTCGAGGGCCTTCTTGAGTTCGGTAAAATCGGCCACTTCGGCATTGAGCAGATAGGTCATGATACCCAGGCGCAGACGGCCATGGATGACATCATCGATCTGACCGATGCCGGACTTATCCTTGCTGACGGACATGCTCAGCCCTGCCCCTCCTGACGGTCGAGCTTCATCATCACCCAGCCGGGTACGGCCATCAGCCCAAACAGTGAGCCCGAGGCGATGAGAATATAATTACCCAGATCCGCGGTCATGCCCATCGCGACCGCGGCGACAAACCAGCCGATTGCCACTACGGCCAGCCAGATACGTTTGCGCAAGCGGGCTGCAACAAACCAGGCGGCGCCTTGCAGGGCGAAAACGACGGGAGCATAGATGAGCCAGGGATCGGCTGACTGAGTCCGCCAGGACGCCAGCGCGATGACAATGACGATGCACAAATTGGCCAGTCCTGCCGCCTGGAAAGCCGCATCATACGCCCGACCCACAACCGTCTTTGGTCCCTTGTTTCGATCACGCCACAGGACGATTCCCAAGGCGATGAGGAAGGAGATCGTGACGCCAGCGAGAAAACCGACATAGACTAGATCGGTTAGATCGATCAGTGCGGTCATCTCGGCCCATTGAACCAGAGTTTGCAGACCATAGAGAGTTCCGGCGATCAACAGGATCGGGCCGAGACTGCCATTGGGTTGCTCTTCGGAATCAACCAGATTGCGTATAAATGCGAGATCCTCGCGGGCGGTTTCCATGTCCTGGCTCATTGTCTGTCTCCCTTACCTCTGCTTATCGCCTGATTCACGCCTGAAGCGAGGCGCTGTTACCGACCGGCTTCCGGCTGGTGTCATCCTTTACCGGATAGCGTCGGCCGTTCAGCCAACCACCCAGGAAGGTATTGCGAACCATGAAGTGATAACTCGCCAGAAGAATGGACATTGTGATCGCCAGCAATAGGGCGAATTTGACTGGCGCGGGCATGACCAAATCCGCCATTGCGATCTGCAGGAACATCAATACCGGCAGGTGCAATAGATATAGCCAGTAGGAAGAATCCGCGATGTAGCGCCGCAATTTGCTTTCTTTCGACCACACCAACAACGCCCCGCCGGTCAGCCCAAATGTCCAGGCCCAGCCCGCGATGGTATAGACAGTCGCATAGACCAGCTTGTCCAGGTTCTTCGCGGCAGGAGCCCAGGCGATATCAACTCCGACGATTGACAGGCTGTAGACCGTCAGACCAATCGCTATACCAAGATAGAGCAGGCACTGGTTCTTGAAATGCTCGAGAAGGCCGCTCTGACGCTGGATCAACCAACCGATGGCAAACGCCGACCCATAGCCAATCAAGGCACCGCCATTGGGGATAAAGCCATGGTCGGGCGTGGGAATGCCAAACCACATGAACCACATCGGATTATACCAGTACCAGGCCACCATTGGTGCCGCGATGGCGATCAGGCCGAGAGGTGTTTTGAGCATCAATGAGACAAGGTGATCGATTGACCGGCGCAGAAACTGGTTTTTGTCGACCAATGCCGCAAGCAACTTCACCGCGAAAGCCGCGACATAGAACACCACCAGCAAATAGAGAAACCACAGATGGGTCAGCGGGAAGGTGCGCAGGCCAAGATCGAGGCCGCCACTGTCATCCTCGGGCAATTCGCCGCCATTGGCCCTGATTGCGCCCCAGATATAGGCGCCGATCACCGCAGCAAATAGCGGCATCCAGAACACTGCCAGCGGCATGGCGACTCGTTTGAACCGATCAATGGCAAACGAAACAGCGCCGCGGCGGTGATAGGCCATCCGGGCGAAAAAGCCTGCGAGCATGAAGAAGGTCAGCATGCGAAACATGTGCGAGACATAGAAGACCAGGTTGAAGCCAGAGCTGGCCTGGCTGTCGATGACCGGCCAGATGAACATACCCGGCATAAAAGAAATTGCCGCGTGAAACACGATGCCCAGCAAAAGCGCAGAGCCACGCAGGGCATCCAGCGCATGCAATCTTTGGGGGGAAGAAACACTCATATCAGTCTCCAGAATTTCCAATTGAAAACTTGATATCATAAACAGGTTTGTTTTGTAAACTTGTTTAACGAGCACGATGGATTGTTGAGTGGCGTTGCGGGTTTCAGCTTGCGGATCCTGGAGCGCAAAACAGAACCCCACATCGCCGCGGCGGTGCCACTCAATGAGCTGGCTCCGACCTTCGTCCGCAGATTTATGGAGAAGAACACCCCTTCTTCACCCCTTGAGGGAGAAGTGGGCACGCCGGAGGCTGGGTCGATTAGGGGGTTATTGCAGCGGGCGAGATGTGGAGCTACAGCCCCCTCATACGCCCTTCGGGCACCTTCTCCATCGAGGGGAGAAGAAAAGTTTTTTCGTATCTACAACTCATCAATACTGGCCTCATGGTCCCCGGCTTCGGCCTTCAGCCATGCCACGAACGCCTGCGCGTCCTCGCCCAGCAGCCGGCTCCGCGCCGTGACGATGTGATAGGCCGAGCGGACCGGGGTTGCGCCTTCGGCAAATAGCGATACCAGACGGCCCGCCGCCAGATCATTCTGGGCCAGCGCCCGTTTGGCCAGGGCGACACCCCTCCCGGCGACCGCAGCATCCAGCACCAGCGCAGACTGATTAAACCGCACGCCGCGTGACACATCGACATTGCGGATTCTGCGGAGTTTGAGCCAGGAGGGCCAGTCGGCGCCGTCTACGGCGCTTTCGGGTGAGGCGTCGTGGAGCAGGGTCTGACCGGCGAGGTCGGCGGGGGTGGTGATCGCGCCGTCATCGCGGATGAGGTCGGGGGAGCAGACGGGGAGGACTTCTTCGGCGAGGAGCTTTTCTTCGTTCAGCGTGTGGTCGCCGCCGGGGCCGTAGCGGATGGCGAGGTCGGCGCTGCCGCCGGACAGGTCGGCGCGTTCGTGGTCGGCGGAGATCCAGACTTCGATATCGGGGTGCAGATCCTGGAAGCGATGGAGGCGCGGGGCAAGCCATTTGCCGGCGAAGGACGGGGCGACGCTGACGGTGAGGCTTCGACGCAAAACCGGCTGGCGCATCAGGGCGACGGACTTTTCCAGCGTCTCGAAGGCTTCGCTAGTGAGTGCGGCGGCGGCGCGGCCGGCTTCTGTGATGTCCAGGCCGCGGCCCTTTCGAATAAAGAGCGGCGTGCCGACATGGTCTTCGAGCTGGCGGATTTGCTGGCTGATCGCTCCGGGCGTGACGGATAATTCCTCCGCCGCGGCAGAAAAACTCTCCAATCGGGCCGCGACTTCGAAGGCGCGCAGGGCATTGAGTGGTGGGAGGCGAGACGGGTTTGACATCATCACTTTAGTTTTTCTAACAGATAAGCCCACTATTACTCGTTTGTATTCGTCTCACGCAATAGAAATATTCAACACGTCGCGTCACGAGGACGCCGGATTGGATTTGTATCATGCGTGTTTTTCCTGCTGCCATTCCCCTGGAGGGCAAGACTGTCATCGTCGCCGGTTACGGGGCGTTGGCTGAGACCAAGGCGCGTTTGTTCCTCTCCTCGCCTGCCAACCTCATTTGGTTTGCCGGCACCAAGACAGATCCGGCATCCGTGGATGCTGCCCTGCAGACACGGGTGATCCCGCGGGAGCCGACCCGCGAGGACCTGCGTGACGCGACATTGTTATTTATTGCCGGTGGAGATGAGGCGCAGGTTTCTGCCCTGTCCGAACAGGCAAGATCGCTGGGCGTGCTGGTCAATGTGGTCGACAGCCCGGCGCAGTCAGATTTTCAAACCCCGGCCATTGTCGACCGCGACGGTATTGTTGTCTCCATCGCTTCGGGCGGCGCGGCACCTGTGTTGTCGGTTGATATCCGCGCCGCTGTCGAGCGCGTCCTTCCGGCGCGTGTCGGTGTGCTGGCAGATCTGGCCGGTGAATTGCGCAGCACGGTGAAATCCGTGCTGGGCAAGTTTGATGATCGCCGCGCTTTTTGGGAACGCGCCCTGCGCGGCCCGGCCCGCGACAAGGCGCTGGCCGGTGATAAGGCTGGCGCGCGTCGCGAGATGCTGCGTGAATTGAATGGCGAGAACGACGCGCCCGCCGGGATTGTGCATCTGGTTGGTGCGGGCCCGGGTGATCCGGATTTGCTAACGCTGAAAGCAGCGCGTTTGCTGCGCGAGGCCGACGTGCTGGTATTTGACCGGCTGGTCAGTCAGGGCGTGCTGGATCTGGCGCGCCGGGATGCCATTCGCATTGATGTGGGCAAGCGCAAGGGCGACCATAAAGTGCCCCAGGACGCGATCGGAAACATTTTGATCGACCACGCCCGGCGCGGTCTGCGCGTGGTGCGAATCAAGGGCGGTGACCCATTTATCTTTGGACGCGGTGGCGAGGAGCTGGAAGCGGTGCGTGCGGCCGGGATTGAGTGCCAGGTGACACCGGGCATTTCCGCCGCCGTCGCCTGCGCGGCGTCCGCCGGCATTCCCCTAACCCATCGCGATCACGCCCAGTCTGTGACGTTTGCGTCCGGCGTGGTGAAGCAGGACGGTCAGGACGCGAATTATCGTGCCCTGTCTGCGCCCAACAGCACATCCGTCTTCTATATGGGCGTCGGGGCCGCACCGCAGATCCAGCGCAAAATGCTCGATGCGGGTCGTGCGAGTTCAACGCCAGTTGCGCTTGTCGAGAACGGAACCACCGACCAGGAGCGCCGCATTTTTGGCACGCTCGCCGGCCTCGCCGATCTGGTCACAAACAACGCAATCAATGGGCCGACGATCATCATTGTCGGCGAAACAGCTGGTCTGGATGTCGCCAAGTGCGCGCCGACAGAGATGGAGAATTTCGCATGAAAGCCATCACCGCAAACCGCCTGACAGACGGCCGGGTTATCTATCGCACATTGGAGGGCCAGTGGTCGGTCGATATCACCCATGCCCAGCATATGAACGACAATGAAGCCGAGGCGATCCTGCCCCTTGCCGAGACCGAGTATGCGGTCGCAGTGGGCCCCTATCTGATCGACATCGAGGCTGATGGTCCGGGGGGCCAGAAATGGCGCCGCGAGGGCATTCGGCTCGGCGGACCGTCTACCGGGTCAACGCGCGTGCTTGCGGTCGCGCAGGAAATCGGGGCTGCCTGATGTATCGCTATACCGAACAAGACCAGACACTGGTCGCCGAACGGATTGATGAGTTTCGCGATCAGGTGGCACGCCGGATTGATGGCCGTCTGACCGAGGAACAGTTCAAGCCGCTGCGCCTGATGAATGGCGTCTATCTGCAACTCCACGCGTATATGCTGCGCGTGGCCATTCCCTATGGCACGCTGAATAGCGAGCAATTGAAGGTGCTCGGCGGTATTTCGCGCAAATATGATCGCGGCTATGGGCATTTCACGACGCGCCAGAACCTACAGTATAACTGGCCGTCCCTGACCGATATTCCCGATATTCTGGAAGAACTTGCCGCGGTCGAGATGCACGCTATCCAGACGTCGGGCAATTGCATTCGCAATACCACGGCGGATCCGTTTGCCGGCGCTTCGGCCGACGAGCTCGAGGATGGACGGCCGTGGGCGGAGATCATCCGTCAATGGTCGACGCTGCACCCGGAATTCACCTTCCTGCCGCGCAAATTCAAGATTGCCGTCAATGGGGCCAGCGCCGATCGCGCCGGTATCCGTGTCCACGATATTGGCCTGCAGATTGTCCGCAATGAAGCGGGCGAAACCGGCTTTGAAGTGCATGTCGGTGGTGGCCAGGGCCGCACGCCGATCATCGCCAAGAAGATCAAGAGTTTCCTCGCCCCGCGCGACTTGCTGAGCTATCTGACCGCGATCCTGCGCGTCTACAACCAGCACGGTCGCCGCGATAATCTGTACAAGGCGCGGATCAAGATCCTGGTTCAATCGCTCGGTGCGGACGCGTTTGGCGCCGAAGTTGACGAAGAATGGCAGACAATTCGCGAGGGCGAGCTGGCCCTGCCGGATGCTGAGATTGAGCGTATCCGCGCCTTCTTCAGCACTCCGTCTGTCGAACACCCCTCGCCGCTTCCTGAAGCCGGTGGCGCAAGCTTCCAAGCCTGGCTGACGCAGAACCGCCGCGCCCACAAGGTGGACGGGCTGAGCAGTGTGGTGATTTCCCTGAAGCCAATTGGCGGAACCCCGGGCGATGCGACGGCCGAACAGATGGATATCGTCGCCCTGCTGACCCGCCAGTTTGGCTTTGATGAAGTGCGGGTTTCCCCGGACCAGAATCTGATCCTGCCGCATGTGCGCAATGAAGATTTGCACGCGGTCTGGAAAGCCCTGGTGGACGCCAAGCTGGCGACGGCCAATGCGGGCCTGGCCACCGACATCGTCGCCTGCCCCGGCCTCGACTATTGCAATCTGGCCAATGCCCGCGCCATCCCGGTGGCGCAGGCGATCAGCGAACATCTCGAAACCGAGGGACTGAGCGCCGCCGCCGGTGATGTGACGATCAAGATTTCCGGCTGCATCAATGCCTGTGGGCATCACCATGTCGCCGCCATTGGTGTGCTCGGCGTGGATAAGCGCGGCGAGGAATTTTATCAGATCACGCTGGGCGGCGCGTTTGGCGTGGATGCCGCGGTTGGCCAAATCGTCGGCAAGGGTCTGGCGGGCGAGGATGTACCGGCGGCGATTGGCCGTGTGCTCCAGACCTATGTGGAAATCCGTGACGACAATGAGCGCTTTATCGAGACGCTGCGGCGGGTCGGTGTGAGCCATTTCAAGGAGTCGATCTATGCTTGATACCGAGATAGAAACCCTGCCCGGCCATACCCTCGGTCACACGGCGAGCACAGATCCGCAGGCGGCGCAATTAGCGTCCGGCGGCGGACACATTGTCGAACTGAATGGCGATGCCGACTGGCGCGATGTGGCCAATGATGTGCGCGATGCGATCCAGGTCGATGTGCGCTTCGGCAAGTTCAGTGATGGCCGTGGCTTCACGCTCGCGACGCAGTTGCGTACCCGTCTGGGGTATACTGGGCGGCTGCGGGCCGTCGGCGATCTGATCCCAGACCAGGCGCAATTTCTCAGACGCGTTGGCTTTGATGCGATCTCTCCAGACCGCACCGATCTTGAAGCAGACTGGACACGGGCTCTGGACCGGTTCTCGGTTGTCTATCAACCGGCCAATGACCATGCGCCGGTGGCACGAGAGCAGGCGATCTCCCAAACACCGATCGTCAGCGAACTGAATGCGCGCTATCGCGAGAGCGATGCGATGTCGATCCTGACTGATGCGATCACAAATACCTGGAAAGGCAAAATCGCCGTCCTGTCATCGTTTGGTGCCGAGACAGCCGTGGGTCTGCACATGATTTCGCGGATCGATTCATCCACCCCGGTTCTGTTTCTCGATACCGGGCGGCATTTCGCCCAGACCGAGCAGTATCAGCGTCAGCTCAGTGAGCAATTGGGCCTGTCCAATGTCCGCCTGATCCAGCCGGACGCCATCGAGGCGGCCCGGGAGGATGCGGACAGCAAGCTCTGGAAAACCGATCCAGATGCGTGCTGCGCGCTGCGCAAGGTTCGCCCGCTGAACAATGTGCTGGGTGAATATGACGCGCTGATCACCGGCCGCAAGCAGATGCATGGCGGCACGCGTGTCTCGCTCCCCGTGGTGGAAACGATTAATGCGCGTATCCGGGTCAACCCGCTGGCCGCCTGGTCGCAAGCCGAAATCGAAAATTATTTCGATCATTACGATCTACCGCGCCATCCGCTCAGCGAAATGGGTTATAGCTCTATTGGCTGCTGGACCTGTACAAGACCGGCGACAGACGCCACATCGGTCCGCTCGGGCCGCTGGGTTGGGCAAGAGAAGACGGAATGTGGCATTCACGCGCCGCTCGAAGCCGAACACTAAAGCAGACTAACGGAACAGACTGATGAGAAAGATTGATGGGATGGGACTTTCATCATGAGCCATTCACACACACTCGATTTGATCGGGAACACACCGCTTATCCGCCTCGACGCTGCTTCGGAGGCAACGGGCTGTGAAATTCTCGGCAAGGCTGAATTTCTTAATCCCGGCGGGTCGATCAAGGACCGAACCGCACTTAACCTGGTGCGCGCCGCCGAGGCCGATGGAAGCCTGCAACCACACGGAACGATCGTGGAAGGCACAGCGGGCAATACCGGTATCGGTCTGGCGCTGGTGGGTGCAGCTTTGGGTTATGAGGTGATCATTGTGATGCCGCGGACGCAGAGCCAGCAGAAGAAAGACGCGATCCGAGCGGGTGGCGCGCGTCTGATCGAGGTGGATGCGGCGCCGTTTTCCAGTCCCAATCATTTTGTCCACCATTCGCGTCGCCTGGCCGAGGAGATTAATGCCTCCAATCCCTATGGCGCGATCTGGGCCAACCAGTTTGACAATACCGCCAATCGCGATGCCCACGCCAAGACGACGGGTCCGGAAATCTGGGAACAGACAGACGGCAATGTTGACGGCTTCATCTGCGCCGTTGGCTCCGGCGGCACGCTGACCGGTACGGCAGAATTCCTGCGCGCAGTGAAAGCCGACATCGCCATTGGTGTCGCCGACCCGGCGGGTGCCGCCTTGCATAATTATTTTACCAAGGGCGAATTGAAGGGCGAAGGCTCCTCGATCACTGAGGGGATCGGCGTCAATCGCATTACCGGCAATCTGGAAGGGCTTGAGGTCGACCATTCCTATCGAATTGAGGACGCGGAAATGTTGCTCATTCTGTATGATCTGGTGAAGCATGAGGGGCTGTCCCTGGGCGGTTCATCCGGCATAAATATCGCCGGCGCGATCCGTCTGGCCCGCGATTTGGGGCCGGGGCATACCATCGTCACCGTCCTTGCGGACTCTGGCTCGCGCTATGCCGCCAAACTGTTCAATCCGGAGTTTCTCGCCGGTCGGGGCTTGCCCGTTCCGCCGTGGACGGTTACCGAAGCGCCGCGCGTGACAGCCTGAAGCCTGTTACCCATTCCAAGATCGAGTTGATGGACATGACGATGACTGCTGCCACAAACACCACCACGCCGCTGAAAAATGCCGTGTCCAAGAAGCCCGGCCCCTACACGGTCGAAACCGTGCTGTCGGTGAAGCATTATACCGACAGTCTGTTCCATTTCCGGATTACGCGGCCGGACGCGTTTCGTTTCCGCTCGGGCGAATTCATCATGATCGGCCTCCTCAAGGATGACGGCAAGCCGCTGCTGCGCGCCTATTCGATTGCCAGCCCGTTCTGGGATGAGGCCCTGGATTTTTATTCGATCAAGGTCGATGACGGCCCGCTCACCTCACGCCTCCAGAACATCCAGGAAGGCGATGAAATCCTGCTGGGCCGGAAGCCCGTCGGCACTTTGGTGCTCGATGCGCTCACTCCCGGCAAGCGCCTGTACATGATCTCCACCGGCACCGGCATCGCACCCTTTGCCGCGCTGATCCGCGATCCGGACACGTATGAGAAATTTGAACAGGTCATCCTCACCCATACTTGCCGCCATGCCGAGGAATTGGTTTATGGCGAAGAATTGGTTGCGGCGACCAAGGACGACGAGCTGATCGGCGATCTAGCCCGCGAAAAGCTGATCCACTTCACCTCCGTCACGCGTGAAGACGGCCCGGTCAAAGGCCGCGTCACCACGATGATCGAAACCGGTGAGCTCGCCGAACGCCTTGGCATTGAAAAGCTCAACCCGGAGACAGATCGTGTGATGATTTGTGGCTCGGAAGGTTTGCTGAAGGACGTGAAAGCGATCTGCGAAGCGCGCGGCTTCGTTGAAGGCTCAAACGCGGCCCCGGCAGACTTTGTCGTCGAGAAGGCGTTTGTCTCGGTCTAGGGCTCACAGCTAGGAAAACCCCTTCTTCCCCCTTGGGGAGAAGGTGGCGCGCAGCGACGGATGAGGGGCGGTTGTTACAAAACCAGGCCGCCCTCATCACGCGTCACGGCCCCTCACCCGCCCTTCGGGCACCCTCTCCCCAAAAGGGTAGAGGGGATTATTCTTCTTTCTTTTTATTGCGCACCATCGAAATGCCCAGCAAGCCATTGACGATGAAGAATGGCACCAAGAGCCATTTGCTCGCCGTGTCGCCGAAATAGTGATCCGTCACCATCATCGCAAAGGCCCACATCAGGGCGTTGAGGATGACCAGGACGCCATTGCGCATTTGCGGCATTTGCGGATCTTGGGTGAAGTCGGCTCCGATACTCTGTTCCGGTGCGGCTTTACCCCCAACAAGCATAATGAGCCAGTTCAGGCCCACCAAAACAAACGCCCCGAGACCAATCATCGAAGACAGAAAAATCACGCCACCGGCGGTCGTGGTAAAGGCAACGATGGCCGACGCCAAACCGGCCAACACAAAGACATAGCCAGCGAAACGCTCGGCAGCCATGGCCCGGGCCGGGTTCTTGCGGCGCGCACTTATCGGCATGACCGCCTTGGGCAGATAATTGCCGGACACCATCAATATCGCGCCAAACAAGACACCCACTGTGCGCTTGGCGACGTCCGGCTCGATAAAGCCAAACTCCTTGCCCAGGGCGGCCACGACGACGCCACCAAACAGGCCGAGACCCGTGAAAATGGCGAGGGCTTCGCCGATGCTGCTCTTCTTGTTTTGCGTGCTCATGTCTTGTCCTCACTTGTTGTCGTCGGCGTCAATTCCCAGCCAAAGGCGCGGGCAAACCCCAGCAATGCGTCCTCCAGGACGGTCATTTTCAACTGGTAGACCACCGACTTTCCCTGCTTCTCCGACATCACCAGATCGGCCTCCCGCAAGATCGCGAAATGCGCCGACATGGTCGATTTGGAGACGTCAAACTGGTCTGCCAGCTCACCCGCGCTGAGCGGGCCCTGCTTGAGCAATTCCAGTACGCGCCGCCGCGTCGGATCAGAGAGTGCCTTGAATGCCGTGTTCATAATTCGTTATTTAGCCAAACGTCGAATTGTTGTCAAGTGAGGGGTTTGGGGTGGGAAGATTGGGAGTTGGGGTCGGGGCATCACCCCTTCTTCCCTCTTGGGGAGAAGGACCGCGCGAAGCGCAGGATGAGGGGCCGTCGTTATAATCCCGGTCGTCCTCATTGCGCGTCACGCCCCCTCACCCGCCCTTCGGGCACCCTCTCCCCAAGAGGGTAGAGGGGGGTTAGCTCCCTATTCCCCTAAATAGATCTGTGTGATCGAGATTGTATCCACCAGTCCATGCGCCAGGATTACCGGCAACAACCAGCGACCGCCGAGCCAGTAGGTGATGCCCATGACGAGGCCGATGGCGCCGGTCAGCACGATGCCATAGACGCCCTGATAGGAATGTCCGAGGCCAAACAGGATAGCCTGGGCGATGATGGCGAGGATCATGGCGAATGTGCCGCCGCCGAACAGGGCTTCGAGATTGTTTTGCAGAAAGCCGCGGAACATCATTTCCTCGCCGAAGGCTGCGGTGCCCCAGACGACCAGCAGCATGAATCCGAGGAAGACCGGTAAATTGCCACGCAGGAAAGCGAAACTGTCTCCGCCGGGATCTTCGACACGCTCGATGAAGCCGGATGTGACCGCCGGTACGACGATCATCGCGACGGCGACAATGGCGGCCATGGTGGCGATCACAAGGACGGGCAATTTCACCCAATCCCAACCCTTTTTTGGTGCGTGCAGTCCCAGCTGGGACCATTTCCCGCCGCTTGCCGCCATTATAATAGTGATGGCGATGATGGACGCGAAGACGGCGATTGGACCGGGAAAATCTATTCCGGCGCTCCGCAGGCCCTCGCGCGTCGTGAGGAAGACAGCGGCAATGAGGACAATTTCTATAGCCGCCCGCAGCGGTGTTTTCGTCTGTGGCTTGGTGCTCATATCAGGTGCAGACATTTCGATCTCCTCGAATCTGCTCACTCCCCCAAGCGCTGATGGGTCTATTCTCCAACGAATGGTCCTTAATGGCCAGACACTTTGACGGGGATTATCGGATCGGACGTCCCGCCTGAAAATACAACCCGCAAAAACCTCACAACCCCCGCTTGACTGCGCATAAGGATATCTTTATATCCAAATATGCGCCGATTTGATGATCAGCTTGCGGGCGCGAAATAAATGCGGCTAAAGCGGTTCGAGGCGGCGGGGTATCCTAATACCCCCGGAATACCCTGCTGCCCTCGGCCCATTCGGCGCCCGCATTTGTCCGCAAAAATAGGACAATGCCGTGACTTATTCTCTGGCCACCAATGCTTCCGCGACGGGTTCGCCCGGCACGCGCTTCTCCACCCCTTCCAAGCCGCGACTTCGCGCAAACCCCAGATATCGCCAACGCCTTCGGGCGGTTGTGCTGGGCGCCGGCACGGTGAATGGCGGGGTGCTGGACAAGATCGGCGTATTGTCCGAGCGGATCGAGATTGCGGCCATTGTCACCCGGAGATCCCGACAAGGGCATGATCCGCGACAAGCCTGGCTCACAGATATCAATGCGGCCTTTGATACAGGACCAGATGTCGTGATCGAGGCGCTGCCCGATTGCGCCCTAGCGGAACGGGCGCTGAAACTGGCGGCCTCCCGTGGCTGCCACATCATTTCCGCGAATAAGGCGGTACTCGCACGTTGCCCACAACTGGCTGGCGAGGCCGAACGACATGGCGGCAGTTTGCGGTATTCGGCGGCGGTGGCGGGTGGCATTCCGGTGCTGGAAACCCTAACAAATTTGCGCAAACGCGGTGAGGTGATTGCCGGGGTCCGCGGCGTACTCAATGGCACCAGCAATTATGTCCTCGACCAGATTGAACGCGGCGCCGAGCGCGAGGCGGCGGTCAAGGCCGCGCAGCGCGCCGGCTTTGCCGAGGCAGATCCCAGCGCCGATATTGATGGTCTGGATGCGGCGGCCAAGCTGGTGCTGATTGCGCGCAAGGCCTTTGATCTGGAGCTGGATGTGGACACTATCGGCCGCATTCCACTGTCGGCTCTGCACCCCGGTCAGGCAAAAGCGGCCAGCGGCAACCGCTTGCGCTATCGACAATGCGCCGAACTGAGCCGCCGCAATGGCCGCATCAAGGGCCGAGTGGATTTGCAGGCTCTGGCCAACACTGATGAGCTTACGAAGGCCCGCAATGAAGAAAATATTGTGGTGATCACTTGTGAAAGTGGCTTGCGAGTGCAGCTGCACGGCAAGGGCGCCGGGCGGGTCCCGACGGCCGATGCGATGCTCACTGATATCCGCGATCTGATTGCCTGTGAGATCGGGGCATGAGCGCGGTCAGCGTCCTGTCAAGACCAGACACTTACCAGGATCTATCGGTGGATTTCAGGCTTTCCAGTGAGCAGACCGCAACCGCAACAGGGCGTTTGACCGGTCCCGCCGGCGCGCCGGTTACAATCGTTCTGGGTGGAATATCTGCCGGTGTTTGTGTTCAGGATGACGCGACTCATAAGGGTTGGTGGCGACAGCAAGTCGGGCCCAACAAGG
>Ga0315338_1001340_pt1 | contig 31934 bp, 29 predicted proteins | sample ASW8metaG_FD_204518 | JGI IMG/M metagenome (GOLD analysis project Ga0315338, IMG submission 204518) | Ammonia-oxidizing marine archaeal communities from Monterey Bay, California, United States - ASW #8 | ecosystem: Environmental > Aquatic > Marine > Coastal | place: USA: California | collected... | reverse complement strand
AGATGCCGTCTCCTGACCCGAACCGCCCGGGCGGACGGCGCTTGCCCGGCATCATCGTGGCCGCGGCGATCTCGCTGCTCGGGTCGGCTCCAGAGGCCATGGCGCAGGACCCCACCGGCGATGCCGAGATCGCGCGCATCGAAGCCTATCTCGGTGCCATCAAAACGATGCGCGCGCGGTTCGAACAGGTCGCGCCCGACGGCGGCCTGGCCCAGGGCACATTCTACCTGCGCCGTCCGGGTCGGCTACGCTTCGAGTACGATCCACCGACCCCCATTCTCATCGTCGCCGACAGCGTGTGGGTCGTTTTTGAGGACCGTGAGCTCGGCCAGGTCGATCGTTTCCCACTGTCGACAACGCCGCTGTCGATTCTCACCGACGATGACATCGTCTTCGGCGACAGCGCCGTGGTTTCGTCGCTCAACAGCGAGGGCGGCCTGATCTGGCTCACGCTCCGTGACGCCGACAGACCCGAAGAGGGGGCGTTGACGCTGGTCTTCGACCAATCGCCTCTGCGCCTGAGGCAATGGCTGGTCACCGACGCCCAGCGTTTGACGACCGAGATCACCTTGTACCACACCGAGACCAACATTTCGCTCGCCCCGCACCTGTTCGTCTACGACGAGCAAGAGCGCCGCAATAGCCGTCTCCCGTGACAAATCGCTGCTAATCAAGATGTCGCGAGCGACCCCGGCCCACACGGTATGGTGACCACTGACCGTGTACACCCCGCGTCGATGGCGTTAGCGTTAAGCAATCGGGGAGGCGTGCTGCCGCATGAGTATGACGGACGACAAGAAGTTGCTGGTCATCGATGATGAGCCGGACATTTGTGACTTCGTGGCAGCGGCGGGGCTGGGCTTTGAGGTTTTGAGCCGCTCCGACGCGAGCAGTATCCTCGAGGACTACGACAACTTCCCGCCTGGTAAATCGTCCTCGACGTGACGATGCCGGACATGGACGGCATTGAGGTTCTGGGCTACCTCGCGGCCCGTGAGTGCGGTGCCTCTATTGTCATCATGACCGGCCATAATAGCGCCATGCTAGGCCGCGCCGAGCGCTTGGGCGCGGCCTGAACATTTGCGGAAGCTTGCGCAAGCCGTTCCATCTCAAGAATCTGCGGTTCGCGCTCACGCCGCCTGATGGGGCTGCCTTGTTGGGGTGCCGGCCCCATGCTAGCGATCCAAAACGACTGAGGAGCTGTCGCCGCTGATCGGCATTCCCACCGACCAATGTATTCTCGGTGAACGGCCCTTCGACGCGGTAGGTCGCAAATACGTGGGGCCGCTCGCCAGCGCGGCCCGCGCGCAACGTCGCCATGCGCAAGTTCGCCTCGACCAGGTGGGCCTCGGTCAGGTTGGCGCGGGTCGCTCGACCCGGGCCATGAAATAGCGCTCGGCCGGCACCCCATCGGGAAGCGGCAAGGATATCCACCTCGGCGCCATCATGCGTTGATCCGAAACGACGATCGCGCCCGGCGCAAGCAACGCATCGAGCGCCGGCGCGAGCCACGTCGCGAGATTGAGTGCCGCCTGCTTGTCGCCGGTTCCGACGTCGCAGTGGGCGAGCGCCGCCAGCGCGCCGATCCGCGTCATCGCGTGCGCCAGCGTCGCATCGATATCGCCGAGTATCATGTGCCGCTCATCGGGGATGCACGCAGGATGGGCGGCGATGCGACGATCGAAGACGAAGATCTCGCGGCTCGGCAGACGCTCGCGCAAGTGATCGTAGGTCCGGCCGTTGCCAAGGCCGAGTTCGAGCACCGGGCCGGGCACGTCAGCGATCATCCGCGCCGCCGCGCTGAGGCAGTCGCGCTGGGCCGAAACGCGCCGAATGAAGCTGTCGAGGCGGCTCATGACCTACTCGGCCTCGCCAGGATCAGCCGGCCGCGCCGCTGCGCTCCTCGCGCAACTGGTTGGTCGTGCGCTCCAGCCGGGCCGCCAGCTCGCGCATGATCTCGACGCCCATCTGCGGAAACTCGCTGACCATGCGAAAAAATAGGTCCTTCGTGATCTTGAGGACGGTCACGGTGTCGGTGGCAGTAACCGTCGCCGTCCTCGGCACATCGCACAGGATAGCGATCTCGCCGACGAAGTCGTCCTGACCGACCTTGGCGACCGTCAACGGCCCTTGTGCCGTATCGATGGTCACATCGCACTGGCCGCCGATGATAACGAACGCCGCGTCGCCCATTTCTCCCTGCACGCACAGGCTCTGACCGGCATGGAACGTCAGCCGCTCGCTGGTGAAGGCCAGAAGCTTAAGCTTTGAAGGTTCGATCTTGCTGAACAGCGGTATCCGTCGCAGCAAGTCGACTTCTTCATTGAGGCTCACATCATCCTCCTTCTCCGAGGCTACTCCGCAGCCAACATGCCGTGGAACTCGGTGCCGTCTCTATTGAGATCGGCATAAGACCCCTGTTCAGCAACCTTTCCATTACGCATGACCACAATGTGATCGAAGTTCTCGGCCAGCGAGGGCCTGTGTAGCGCCCAGACCACGCATCGACCCTTGAACTCCTCGAGGAGCGCCGGCGGAATGCGTGACTGCGCCGCGGTATCGAGGGCGGCCGTTGGCTCCGAGAGAATGAGCACGTCGGGGCGTTTGAGGATCGCGCGCGCGATCGCGAGTTTCTGTCGCTGCGAGCCCGACAGCCGTGAGCCGGCGATGCCGACGTCGTAATCGATCGCCACCATCCCCACCATGTCCTCCAGCCCGAGCCCCTCGATCACCTCGGCGACCAGGCGTCCGACTCGGTCCGCCGCTCGCGCTTCGCCGTAGGCGGCTTTGCCGAACAGGATGTTGTCCTGGAGATTTGCGCTGCTGTTGTAGGCCTCGGCATCGTAGAACTCGACCGCGTCCCTGAGCTCCTCGGGGAGGTTCGCGGCGAACGCCCTGCGGGCTTCCAGCACCTTGGCCTGCATCTCCGCGTCGATCAAGCCGAGGCGATGGCGTGCCGGAATCAGCTTGAACGGAAGCGACATCAGACGCGCGCGGTCCTCGGACCCGAGCTCGCCCAGATGATCGCGATCGACCCGGGTCAACAGCGCCTGAAACTCCGGCAGATCCTCAGAGCTGATGAAACCGAATTGCTGGAAGAATTCGTGGTCGGGCGGAAGATCGGCGAACAGCTCCACCATGGTCGCGGCAACCTGATAGCCGATCGACAGCATGGTTTCGCGCAGCCCTACCTGATCGAGCACCGAGAGCACGTAATCGTCGTCGGCGAGGTTGTCCATCGCGAAGTGTTCGCCCACCGGGTTCCCGAACAGCAGGTTCTCGCCGACGGTCGCATTGGTGTTGTAGCGCTCGCGGTCGAAGGTCTCGATCAACGAGGCGATGGTCGGATCCTTGGCCGCGCGCTCACGAAGCGCCCGGCGCGCCGATAGAATGCCCGCGGCCACGTCAGGCTGTGTTTTGGGATCGATCGTCCCGCGAAGCCCGAGTTGGTATACGTCCTGGCCGAGGTCCACCAATTTAAGAACTCGCAAACCCTCGCTGCGGAGGGCGTCGAGATCGGCCACGCCAGCGGCCTTGTAGTCGACCCAGTCGGCCCCGACATCGTAGTCGATGTTGCCCGAGCGCGCCGCCTCGGCCGCCTCAGCCTTGCGGCGCGCTTCGGCGGCGTCGTCGTAGTCGGGCGCGACCAGCGGCCGGTGCTTTAGGCCATAGAACAGATTTTCCCCCAGCGTCGTTGCGAAGACAAAGCCCTGGGGCCCGACATAGGAGATGCGCCGGCCGGTCACCGCTTCCGGCAGACCGGCCAGATCAGCTCCGTTGACGGCGATGGTGCCGTTGCTCGGGTCCAGCAGCCTCGCCAGCAGCAGGGTCAGGTCTTCCGTGCCCGAACCGTGCGGGCCGACCAGCGCCACGTGCTGATCGAGACTAATGCGAAAGGAAATGCCGTCGACCACGCTGTTGTCCTGGTCGTCAGTCAGCGTCAAATTGGCGACGTTGAACTCGCCCGTCAACGGCGCCACGGTTTCCGGCTCGTCGAGCTGGTAGTTCGCGCCCAGGATCCCCGGCGGATCGAACTGACCGACCACCTGGTCGTATTTGATGCGCGCATCCTCCTTCAACTGATAATAGCGAAGGAGTTCCTTCCACGGCGAGGCGAGGTCTTTGTGGGCGGCGATCGCCGCGATCAAGGTGCCAATCTCGAGCTGACCCGAGATCGTGAGATAGCCGCCAATTGAATAAAAGAAGAATGGCCCCAGCTGCTGGATGAAGTTGTTGAGAAACTTGATGAAAAACTTCTGTCGATAGATCGCGTACCGGACGTCGAAAATCGCGCCGAGCTGATGTGAGAAATTGGCCAGTGCGAAGTTAGAAGTGTCGTGAATATGGATCTCGGACACGCCCTGGACGGTCTCGCCGATGCGGTCGGAGAGCCGTCGCACCAGGCGCACGCGCTCCTTGCCGAGCAGATTCACCCGGCGTTGCAGCTTGGGGATGATGTAGACCTGTAGCGGATAGAGCGAGACCGCCGCCGCCGCCATGATCGGGTCCTGAATGAACAGGAACGTTAGGATGACGATCAGTGTGCCGCCCTGAAAAGCCGGCAAGGAGAAGGCATCGCCGATGAACCCGCCCAACGGCTCGACCTCGGCGGTAATCATCGGAATAATCTCGCCCTGGGACACCTTGCGGAAGGTCGGAAGAGGAAACCGCAAGACCCGCGCGTACAGGTCGTAGCGCAATCGGCGCAACATCCGCTCGCCGGTCAACCCTCTGAAAACGTTGACGTAATACTTGAACCCCTGGTTGACGACTACGAGCAGCAGGAAGACCCCGCACAGCGCCAACAGGTAGCTAAATTGACTGAGCTCGACGCCGAAGACGGTCACCGGAAAGGTCGCGCCACCCTGGATCGCGTCGTTCACGATCGCCTTCGGCACCTCGTAAAAGGCGTAGAGAAACGGGAACGAGGCCGCCGCCAGCAGCGACAGCAGGATCTGCTGTCGATAACTGTGGCGCAAAACGAATTTGAAGATTGTGGGTTCCATCGAACCTGATCGCGACGCCGCCCTCGGACGGCAAAGACTTCACGGCGGCGAGACCTTAACTTACCCTTCTCCAGCGGTAAACGTCGGTAAAAAAGCCACTTTTTCCTGGCCGTCCTCCGTGTCATGATCCGCCGATGCTACACGAAGTGGCTCCCGTCGCGAGACGCAGCACGCGCGACCCGCGCATTCTTATCTATAGCCATGATACCTTTGGCCTCGGGCACCTGCGGCGCTGCTTGACGATCGCGCATTCGCTGGTTGAACATAATCAACGCCTCTCGGTCCTGATCTTGTCGGGATCGCCGATCATCGGCAGCTTCGATTTTCGCGCTCGGGTCGACTTCATCCGCATTCCCGGCGTCATCAAGCTACGCAACGGCGAGTACACCCCGCTCAATCTGCACATGGATGTGGAAGAAACGCTGATGTTGCGTTCGTCCATCATTCGCCACGCCGCCAACATCTTCGATCCGGACATTTTCATTGTCGACAAGGAACCGCTGGGACTGCGCGGCGAGATAAAGGACACATTGCCGCTGCTGCGCGAGCGCGGCACCCGCTTGGTGCTCGGCCTGCGCGATGTCCTCGACGAACCGGCGCTGCTCGCGCCGGAATGGGCGCGCAAGAACGTCGTGCCCAGTCTGCGCAACCTCTACGACGAGATTTGGATCTACGGGCTACCGCAAATCTGCGACCCGCTCGCCGGAATCACGCTGCCGGCCTCCGTCAGACGGAAGATCGTCTATACCGGGTATCTGCGGCGGCGGATCAGCCAGCCGGTCCTCGCCCATCCGCCGCCGCCGATCACGCGTCGTCCGTATCTGCTGGTGACGACGGGCGGCGGCGGCGATGGCGAGGGGCTGATCGAGTGGGTGCTCCGGGCTTACGAGAACGAAGACCTACTGCCCTATCCGGCGCTCCTGGTCCTCGGTCCGTTCATGCAGCCTGAGTTGCAGAAGGAATTCTTGCTCCGCGCGGCCAAGCTGAAACGGGTCGAGGCAATCACCTTCGACGCCCACATGGAGAACCTCGAGGCCAACGCCGTCGGCATCGTGGCGATGGGCGGCTACAACACCTTCTGCGAGATTCTGTCGCTCGACAAACGGGCGATCATCATGCCGCGGACTGAGCCGCGTCTCGAACAGTACATTCGAGCCGCGCGGGCGCAGGAGATAGGCCTGGTCAGCATGATCGGCGATGACGGCCACTATGACCCGGCTCAGATGGCGGCGGCGTTGCGTGCGTTGCCGCAACAAAAAAAACCGTCGGAGGTGATCGTACCGGGCCTGCTCGAGGGCCTCTCGAACGTCAACCGACTCGCCGCCCCGTGGCTGGCGCGCGACGATGCCACCGCGAGCGACAACGCCGTCCGCCACCACGCCTGATCGGCGATGAGCCGTCGTGTCGCCTTCGTCCTCAAGGGTTACCCGCGTCTGTCCGAGACCTTCATCACACAGGAAATCCGCGCGCTTGAGCGGCGTGGGCTGTCGATCGAGATATTCTCGCTGCGGCAACCGACCGACCGCTACGTCCACCCGATCCACGCCGATATAGAAGCCCCGGTGCGCTACCTTCCCGAGTACCTTTACCGCGAGCCCCGACGGGTCGCACGTGCGTGGCGGACCTTGCGAGGCTCGCCCGCTTATCGCCGGGCGCGGCGCATCTGGCTGCGGGATCTGGCGCGCGACCTGACCCCCAACCGAGTGCGGCGTTTCGGCCAGGCGCTGGTCCTCGCCCACGAGCTCGACCCCGGGATCGAGCAACTACACGCGCATTTCCTGCATACCCCGGCCTCGGTGGCACGATATGCCAGCATCCTGACGGATCGGCCATGGAGTTGCTCGGCCCATGCCAAGGATGTCTGGACGATTCCGCGATGGGAAAAGGCCGAGAAGCTTGCCGCGTGTGCGTGGCTTACGACCTGTAGCGCCGACACTCGCGACCACCTCGCCCAGCTCGGCCCGCCCGAGCGCGTGCTTCTCAACTACCACGGCATCGACGTGGCCCGCTTTTCAGCCAATCCAGAACCGTCGAGCGCCCGGACCGGCGCTGCACCCTACGACCCAGTTATCATCTTGTCAGTGGGCCGCGCGGTCACCAAGAAAGGCCATGAAGTGCTGCTTGAAGCACTGGCCGGTTTACCCGAGGACACGTACTGGCGGCTGGTCCATGTTGGCGGGGGGCCGCTGCAGCGCCGGCTCGCAGCGCGCGCCGGCGCGCTCGGCGTGGCGGGGCGGGTTACCTGGCGGGGCATGCGGCCCCACGACGATGTCGTGGCCGCATATCGCGGCGCCGATCTGTTTGCGCTGGCCAGCCGCATCGCCGCCGACGGCGATCGCGACGGGCTTCCCAACGTCCTGGTCGAGGCGCAGAGCCAAGGCCTCCCGTGCGTCGCCACGACGGTGGCGGCGATTCCCGAACTGATCGAGGATGGCGTCAACGGCCTACTAGTAGCGCCGAACGATGTCACGGCGCTGCGCGACGCGCTCGCCCGCCTGATCGCCGACCCCCAGCTGCGCCAACGACTAGGCGACGCCGGCAACCGGGTCGTACGCGAACGGTTTGCGCTTGAGCGCGGAATCGCTGGGCTGGCCCGGCTGTTCGGCCTCCCGGATGAACGAGCATTGGCCGACGAGCGCGCGGCCGCCGCTGGCGCCACGCGCTAGCATGCGCATCGCCTTCTACGCACCGCTCAAGCCGCCCCGCCACGAGATTCCCTCGGGTGATCGTCTGATGGCGCAGCTGTTGATGCGGGCCTTGGCGACGGCGGGCCACGAGGTCGAGGTGGCCTCCGAGTTCAGGAGTTATGACCGCACCCCGGATGGCACGGCGCAGGAAGATATCCGCGCCCGCGCCGAGGTGATCGCCGACGAACTGGTCGCGACGTATCAAGACGCCGGGCCGCAAGCGCGCCCCGATGCGTGGTTCACCTACCATGTCTACTACCGCGCCCCCGATTTTCTGGGGCCGCGCATCAGCAACCGCCTCGGCATTCCCTATCTGATCGCCGAGCCGTCGTTTGCCCCGAAGCGCGCCACCGGGCCGTGGCGTCTCGGCCATGAGGCGGCCGGTGCCGCTATCGCAACGGCCGATGCAGTTTTCTGCCTCACCCGCCACGACCTCGCCTGCGTCCAACCCCTGGTCACGACGCCCGAACGCCTGCATTTGCTGCCACCGTTCCTCGATGCCGAGCCCTTTGCCGCCGCACTCCGGCACCGCGATCCGGCGCGGCGCGCCCTGGCACACGAACTGGGCCTGTCGCCCGGGCATCCGTGGTTGCTTGCGGTCGCGATGGTGCGGCCGGGTGACAAGCTGGCCTCATACCGTGCCCTCGCCGCCGCGCTTGAGCTGCTCCCCGATCTAAAGTGGCAGCTCGTGATCGTCGGCGAGGGCGAAGCCCGTGAGGCCGTAGAGGTGGCGTTCGCGGCCCTCCCAGCCGAGCGCGTTCACTTCGCCGGCGCACGCGCGGCGGAAGCGTTGGCTCAGATCTACGCGGCCTGCGACTTATACGTGTGGCCGGCCGTCAATGAAGCCTATGGCATGGCGTTCCTGGAGGCCCAGGCAGCCGGCCTGCCAGTGGTCGCGTGCGGCGTTCGCGGCGTACCGGATGTGGTACGCGATGGCGAGACCGGGCTGCTCGCGCCCGCAGGCGATGCGGCGGCCTTCGCCGCGCTCATCAGGCGCCTGCTGGGCGCGTCGGCCGCACGCCGGCACATGGGCGAACGCGCCTCCCGTTTCGTCGCCGGCTCACGCACACTCGGCGATGCCGCCCGCGCTCTCGATCGCGTGCTGCGCGAGGTCGCCGGCTCAACCCACCGACGCGCGTCGTGACCACCCTCGCGCTCCTCCGCCACGGCCCGACCGCCTGGAACATCGAGGGCCGGTTGCAAGGCCGCGCCGACATCCCCCTCGGGGCGGCCGCGCGCCGCGAGCTCTCGGGCCTGCGGCTGCCGGCGTGTCTCGTTGGCGCGCGGTGGGTGACGAGCCCGCTTCGCCGGGCGGTCAAGACCGCGCGCTGCCTCGGCGCATCGTTGCCTGAGACCGACCAGCGCCTCATCGAGATGGACTGGGGCGCGTGGGAGGGGCGCACACTCGGCGAACTCCGCAACCAACCCGGCCTGTCCTTCGCGGCCGCCGAGGCGCGCGGCCTCGACCTCACGCCACCGGGCGGCGAGAGCCCACGTGATGTCCAGGACCGCTTGCGGCCGTGGCTGAGGGAAATCGCGATCGACGACGACGCCACAGTTGCGGTGACTCACAAGGGCGTCATCCGCGCCGTGCTCGGCCTGGCCTGCGACTGGAATTTCGTCGGGGCCCCGCCCGCCAAGCTCGAGTGGCCAGCGGTTCACGTGTTCAAACTCGACGCGCACGGCCATCCGCACGTCGCCAGGCTCAACCTGCGCTTGTCCCCGATCGGGCGGCCGGCGTCATCGGCCCGGAGCACCTGAGTGGGCCGGCGGGTTATCTTCTATGTCCAGCATCTGCTCGGCATCGGCCATCTGCGACGCGCCGCGACCCTGACGCGCGCCATGAGCGCGGCCGGACTCGACGTTGCCCTGGTCTCGGGCGGCCACAAGGTCCCCGGCCTCGACGTCGGTGGCGGACGCCTCGTCCAACTCGCGCCCACCCGGGCGACCGACCTCTATTTCAAGGTTCTGGTCGATGAGAACGACCAACCGATCGATGATGCGTGGCGCGCGGCGCGCCGCCGCCAACTGATGGCCACATGGCACGAATTCCGACCCCACGTCCTGATTTTCGAGCTGTTCCCCTTCGGCCGCCGGCAGATGCGTTTCGAGTTGTTACCGCTCCTCGATGCGTCGCTAGCCGCGCCGCACCGCCCGGTCGTCGTCTCGTCAGTCCGTGACATTCTCGTTGGCCAGGAAAAGGCCGCGCGAAACGACGAAATGCTCGGGCTGATCGAGACCTATTTCGACCATGTCATGGTCCACGGCGATCCCCAGCTGGTCTCGTTCGAGGAGACCTTCGTGCATGCCGGCCGGATCGCCGACAAACTGGTCTACACCGGCTACGCCGTCGATCGCGGCGGCCAGTCCGGCGCGTTGGGTAGGCCCGGCCATGGACCAAGTCCGGGCCCAAGTCATAACGAAGTGATCGTCTCGGCCGGCGGTGGTGCGGTCGGTCTCGAATTACTACGAACCGCAATCGCCGCCCGCCCGGCGACGCGGCTCAACCACCATCGGTGGCGCGTACTGGTCGGCATCAAGGTGCCCGACTCGGAACATGAGGCGCTCGTTCGGGCCGCCGCGCCGGGGATCGTCGTCGAGCGCGCCCGCCCCGACTTCACGACCTTGATCCGCAACTGCGCGCTGTCGATCAGCCAGGGCGGCTATAACACCGTGTTCGAAGTGCTGGACGCCGGCGTGCGCGGGGTCATCGTGCCCTACGCCGGGGGCATCGAGACCGAGCAAACCTTGCGCGCCGCGCGCCTCGCCGAGCGCGGCCTGGTCCACGTCCTGGCCGAGTCTGAGCTGACACCTCAGGCCCTGGCCGCCACCATCGACGCGGCCATGGACGCACCCCCGACCAGCACCGCAGGCATCGATACCGGCGGCAACGAAAAGAGCGCCGCCCTGATCGGCGGCTGGGCCGACGGGACCGGCTGGTGAGCTGGGCCCGTCTCACGGCCGAGCTCGACCAGTGGCGACACATCGGACGCCGGCCGAGCCTGTGGTGGCGCGATGACGATGCGCGCGCGCCAACTCTCGCGCTCGCGCGCCTGCTCAACCTCGCCGCCGAGCACGATCTTTCGGTGTGCCTTGCCGCGAGTCCGGCCACCGCCGATCCCGAGCTGCCCGCGTACCTGGGGAGCTATCCTGGGACCACGGTGGCGATCCATGGCTATGCGCACCACAACCACGCGCCCGCAGACGCCCGCAAGGCAGAGTTGGGGCCGCACCGACCGTTGCCAACGATGCTCGGCGAGATCGAGGTCGCGCGAGCGCGGATCGAGGAGATGTTCGGGCCGCGCGCCCTGCCGGTATTGGTACCGCCATGGAATCGCATCGATGTGGGCCTTGTCGCTCATCTCTTCGGGGTCGGCGTGCGCGGTCTCTCGACGCTCGGACCGCGCGCGACCGCCGACGCCGCACCCGGACTGCGCCAAGCGAACGTGCACGTCGATGTCATCGACTGGCGGGGCGGTCGGCGCTTTCGTGGCGTCGAGGCCTGCCTTGGCGACTTGATCGGCCACCTACGCGCTCGGCGCGAGGGCGAGGCGGACGCCGAGGAACCGACCGGATTGCTCACCCATCACCTCGTTCTCGACGAGCCGGCCTGGCGCTTCCTCGCGGAGCTGCTTGGTACCCTCATGGCGAGGGGCGGCCCCATCTGTCCATCGCCCCGCAAAATCTTTAACCTTGCGGCATGAGTGGACACCGCTATGCCGTGAGTTCTCTGATTTTCGATTACCTGCGCGCCGGCGTCGGGTTTGCGATGACCGCGGGGCCGTTGTTGTTCGCCGACCCGTCGGCCACGGCGGCGTACGTTCTGGCCGCCCTAGCCCTTTTGTTCGCGATCTACGGCGGGCGCACGGTGGCACGGCAAATGACTACCATCAAGCACACCGCCAGCGGTCTCCAGCGGCAGGGACCTGGGCGCGCGGACCTCGCCTGGTCCGATCTCGCCAGAGTTAGCCTACGCTACTATTCGACCCGGCGTGACCGCCGGAAAGGCTGGATGCAGCTACGGTTGCGGGGCGCCGGAAACCAGCGCATCCACATTGATTCCACGCTCGGCGGCTTCGAGGAGATCGCTGTGGCCGCGGCGCGCGCGGCCCGGGCCCGAGGGATCGAGCTGGACGAAGCGACACGGGGCAATCTCGGCGCGCTCGGAGCGACCACCGCGAACAGTGCGGAATTCGGCTGATGCCCAACGTCCTCCTGGTTCGCAATCTCAAAATTCATTTCGATCTTCCTGAGGGTATCCTTCGGGCGGTCGACGGTGTTTCCTTTCGCGTCCCGCACGGCAAAACGGTGGCGCTGGTGGGCGAATCGGGCTCGGGCAAGTCGGTCGTGTCTCAGGCGATCATGAGCATTTTGCCCAAGGTGGCGCGCATCGCCGAAGGTGAGATTCTGTTTCTTGATCCCGACAAGCCAGACGCCCTCGTCGATATCGCCAAGCTCTCGCCCAACGGCCGGTCGATGCAGGCGCTGCGCGGCGGGCGCATCTCGATCATCTTTCAAGAGCCGATGACGTCGCTGTCGCCGCTCCACACGGTCGGCAACCAAATTGGCGAGGCCTACCACCTGCACTGTCGGGCGGGCCGGTCGGAGGGACTCGCGGTGACCGAGGAAATGCTGCGCCTGGTCGGCTTTCCCGACCCCAAACAGGCGTTGCACACCTATCCGTTCGAGCTGTCGGGCGGCCTGCGTCAGCGTGCGATGATCGCGATGGCGCTGATCTGCCGCCCCGCCATCCTGATTGCGGACGAACCGACCACCGCCCTCGACGTCACCATCCAGGCGCAGATCCTCAAGCTCATGCGCGAGCTGCAGAGCGACCTGCACATGGCGATCCTGTTGATTACCCACGACCTCGGGGTCGTCGCCAACATGGCGGATGAGGTGGTCGTCATGTACCACGGCAAGGTCATGGAGCACGGTAGGCTTAAGGATATCTTCCGCGACGCGCGGCACCCTTACCTCAGCGCATTGCTGCGCGCGGTCCCACGCTTCAACATGGAGCCCGGCGAGCGATTGGTGCCCATCCGGGAGATCAAGAGCGAGGGTGGGCGCCTGATGGAACGGCGCACGCCGTGGACCGACGAGGAGGTCGCCGCTGGCCCTTTGTTGCGGGTGCGCAACCTCAACAAGCGGTTCGGCACACGCAAGCGTTCGCTGTTTGGCGGCCAGCCGGGCGGCGGGACAATGGCCGTCGACAATGTCAGTTTCGATGTGCCGCGCGGCGGCTGCCTGGGGCTAGTCGGCGAATCGGGTTGTGGCAAGACGACCACGAGCAAGATACTGATGCGCGCCGTGGCGGCGGATTCGGGCGAGGTTCTATTCAACGATCACGGCAACATCATCGATGTCCTCAAGCTACGCGGTCAAGCGTTATGGAAATTTCGCAACAAGGTGCAGTACGTCTTTCAAGACCCCTTCAGTTCGCTCAATCCGCGCATGACGGTGCACGACATTCTTATTGAACCGCTGCTTATCCACCGTGTCGGCGACGAGGAAGAGCGTGCGGAACGGGTCGCCGAACTGATGAACTTGGTCGGCCTCGATGTCCGGCATCTGCGGCGCTACCCGCACAGCTTCTCCGGCGGCCAGCGCCAACGCATCGGAATCGCGCGGGCGCTGGCGCTCCAGCCCGAGCTGTTGATCTGCGACGAACCGGTCTCGGCGCTCGATGTATCGGTCCAAGCCCAGGTGCTCAACTTGTTGAAAGACCTGCAATCGCGACTTTCGCTGACCTACCTGTTCATCTCGCACAACCTAGCCGTGGTCGATTACATCGCTGATCGGATCGCCGTCATGTGCGCGGGCCGGCTGGTCGAGCTCGCCCCGCGCGAAATCCTGTTTCGCGATCCCGTTCATCCCTACACGCGGGCGTTGCTGACGGCGGTCCCCAAACCCGATCCGACCGACCGCCTCGACTTGAGCAGCCTGATGTCGGAGAAAGCCTCCAGCCCAGCCGACTGGCCGGCACCCTACACCATCGATGGCGTCACCCCGCCCAGCATGATCGACCTCGGCGAGGGGCACTTCGTGCGCGCGGCGGCGAACGCCGGACCGCTCGAGGCCCGCGCGTCATGATCGGCGTGCGGGGTCCGCGCGCGGCGACGCTGTGGTCACTAGTCTCGTTTGGTCTTGCCTCATTGTTTGTGGCGGCAACGCCGAGCGCGGCGCTCGAGTTGGTCGAAACGCCGATGTTTGCCGAGCGGGTGGCGGCTGGCGAACTACTGCCGGTGGCCGAGCGCGTCCCGACCACACCGCGTGTGATCGAGCTCAGCGCCGAGGGCCTGCTGCCGGGGCGCCATGGCGGCGACCTTCGCACCCTCGGCGTGCGCTCCAAGGATGTACGGCTCCTCGTCGTGTACGGCTACGCCCGCCTTGTCAGCTACCACACCGACTTCAAGATGGTAGCCGACATCGCTCAATCGGTCACCGCGGACGAAGGCCGAGTCTTCACCATCAAGCTACGTCCGGGGCACAAGTGGTCCGACGGCCAGCCCTTCACCAGCGAGGATTTCCGTTATTTCTGGGAGGACGTCGCCACCAACGAGGAGCTGCGACCCTCTGGCCCCCCCCGGGAGATGATCGTCGACGGCGAGCCGGCGCGGGTCGAGATCCTCGATCAGACGACGATCCGTTACAGCTGGTCGCAGCCTAATCCGTTCTTCCTGCCAGCGCTCGCCCGCGCCGCGCCGTTGTTCATCTACCGCCCTTCTCACTACATGAAGGCGTTCCACCTCAAGTACGCCGATCCCGCCGAGCTGACCGAGCGGGCAGCCGCCGAGGGCAAGCGCAACTGGGCAGCACTGCACAACCGCATGGACAACCTCTACAAGTTCGATAATCCGGATCAGCCGACGCTGCAGCCGTGGCGCAATACAACAGTGGGCCAGTCGATCCGCTTCATTGGAGAGCGCAACCCCTACTACCACCGGATCGATGAGAACGGCCGTCAGCTCCCCTATATCGACCGCTTCATCCTCACCATCGCCGACAGCAAGATCATTCCGGGCAAGGCCGGGGCCGGCGAGGCCGACCTCCAATCGCGCAGCCTGTTCTTCAACAACTACACGTTTCTCAAAGAGGGCGAGAAGCGCAACGACTACACGACGTTGTTATGGCGGACCGCGCGGGGGGCGCACCTCGCGCTTTATCCCAACCTCAATATCAACGACGAGGGGTGGCGCGCCGCGTTCCGCGACGTTCGGGTGCGGCGCGCGCTGTCGATGGCGATCGACCGCGGCCTGATCAACCAGGTGCTCTATTTCGGCCTCGCCATCGAGGGCAATAACACGGTCCTGCCAGGGAGCCCGTTGTTCAAGTCCGACTACCAGTCCGCCTGGGCCGACTACGATCCGGACGCCGCGAACGCGCTTCTCGACGAGGCCGGATTGAGCGCGCGCGACGACTCCGGCGTGAGGCTTCTGCCCGACGGCCGGCCGATGGAGGTAATCGTCGAGACGGCGGGCGAGGACACCGAGCAGACCGACGTCCTGGAGCTGGTGCGTGATAGCTGGGCCGAGATCGGCATCAAGCTCTATACTCGCCCCTCGCAGCGCGAGGTTTTTCGTAATCGCATCTACGCCGGCGAGACTCAGATCTCGATCTGGTCGGGATTGGAAAACGGTTTGCCGACCCCGGACATGAGTCCAGAGGAACTGGCCCCGACCCGACAGAATGGCCTGCAGTGGCCGAAGTGGGGGCAATATCATGAATCCAACGGCAACGCCGGCGAGGCCCCGGACATGCCGGCGGCGCGGGAACTGATGGACCTGCACCAATCCTGGCTGCGGTCCGCCACCCGTGAGGAGCGGGAGGAGATCTGGCATCGGATGCTCAAAATTCACCGCGAACAGACCTTCTCGATCGGCATCGTCTCGGGCGTCATGCAGCCGATCGTCGTCAACAACCGCCTCCGCAACGTGCCGCGCGACGCGGTCTACAACTGGGACCCAGGCGCCCAGTTCGGAATCTACCGACCCGATACCTTCTGGTACGACGAGGCGAACTAGCCTCTGTTGAGGTGATCGGGCATGTTCACTTACCTCGCCCGCCGGGCGCTGATCATGATCCCGACGGTGCTCGTGGTCAGCTTCATTACCTTCCTGATTATCCAGGCGCCACCCGGCGACTACCTCTCCAATCAGATCGTCGAACTCCGCGCTCAGGGCGACACTGCCGCGCTCGATCGGATCGAGTTCCTGCGCCATGAGTACGCGCTCGACCGCCCGTTCCTGGCGCAATACGGCATCTGGATCGGCGTTCTCGAAGGTCCCAACGGCTTCGCTGGCCTGTTGCAAGGCAGCCTCGGCCATTCCTTCGAGTTCGACCGTCCGGTCGCCGACGTGGTGAGCGGCAATGTCGCCTTCACCGTCCTGCTCAATTTCTCGGTGGTAATCTTCACTTGGTGCATGGCCTTCCCAATCGGAGTGTATTCCGCGACGCACCAGTACAGTTGGGGTGACCACACACTCAGCTTCATCGGCTTCCTCGGGCTGGCGACCCCGAATTTCCTACTCGCCATGATCATCATGTATTTTGCGAACGTCCACTTCGGCACCTCCATCGGCGGGCTGATGGAGGCGGAGTACATCGACAAGCCGTGGTCGTGGAGCAAGGTCGCCTCGGTGTTGGAGCACCTGTGGATACCGGTCGTCATCATCGGCACCTCGGGCACCGCCGGCATGATCCGCAGGCTGCGCGCCAACCTGCTCGACGAACTGCAAAAGCAATACGTTGTCACGGGCCGCGCCAAGGGTCTGCCGGCGACCCGTCTGCTCATCAAATATCCGCTGCGCGTATCGCTCAACCCGTTCGTTGCCGACATCGGCAACCTGTTGCCGACGCTGATCTCGGGCTCGGCGCTGATCGCGATGATTCTCTCGCTGCCGACGCTCGGCCCGCTGCTGGTCCAAGCCTTGCGTTCCCAGGATCAGTACCTGGCCGGCGCGTTGATTTTCCTCCTCACGCTCTTAACCGTGATCGGCATGTTCTTATCCGACATCGCGCTCAGCGCGCTTGATCCCCGTATTCGGCTCGGCGGCACGCGCCTGCGATGAGCGATCTTCCCCCCGACCGGAGCGACCCGCCGCTTGAACATTTCATCAGCACCGAGCCGTTCGACCCGTACGCCACCGAGACCATGACCGCAGAGCAAGAGCGGTTTTTCATGGCCTCGCAGTGGAAGATCATGTGGTGGAAGTTTCGCCGTCATCGTCTGGCGGTGATTTCGGCCGTAGTGCTCATCATCATGTACGGCTCGATTCTGGTGAGTGAGATTCTCGCGCCCTACAACCTCCACACCCGGGACCGGACCCACATCTACGCGCCGCCCCAGAGCCTGCATCTCTTCCATGAGGGCGAGCTCATCGGGCCGTTCGTCTATGGTTTCGACACCGTGCTCGACATGGAGACCATGCGGCGGGTGTACACGGCCAACGACAAGAAAATCCACCGGCTGCGATTCTTGTGCCTTGGCGACGCCTATGAGTTCTGGGGCGCGATCGAGGGGCGCTTCCACCTCTTCTGCCCGGCCGAGCGCGGCACGCTCTATCTGTTCGGCACCGACCGCCTGGGTCGCGACCAGTTATCGCGCATCATCTACGGCACGCGGATATCGCTGACCGTGGGCCTGCTCGGCGTCACCATCAGCTTAGTTTTCGGAATCGTCCTGGGCGGTCTGGCGGGATACTACGGCGGCTGGGTCGACGCCGCGGTGCAGCGCTCGATCGAGGTCATCCGCTCATTTCCCGAATTGCCGCTGTGGATGGCGTTGTCGGCGGCTCTGCCGGTGACCTGGAGCCCAGTATTAATTTATCTCGGCATCACCGTGATCCTTGGTCTGATCGAATGGCCGGGCCTGGCCCGCGCCGTGCGCTCAAAGCTCTTGTCTCTGCGCGAGGAAGACTTCGCCACCGCCGCAGTGCTGATGGGCGCGAGTCCGCGGCGGGTGATCGGGCGTCATCTCTTGCCGAGCTTCACCTCGCACCTGATCGCCTCCGTGACGCTGTCGATACCGGGCATGATCTTGGGGGAGACGGTGCTGTCATATCTCGGCCTCGGGCTCCGGCCGCCGATCACGAGCTGGGGCGTGCTCCTCAACGAGGCGCAGAACTTTGACATCGTCGCCATATACCCGTGGCTGATGCTGCCGGTGTTACCCGTCGTGATCGTGGTGCTGGCGCTAAGCTTCTTCGGCGACGGCCTGCGCGATGCCGCCGATCCCTACAAATAGGGACGCTTGCGCAGCCACAAGCTGGTGTCGAAGGCGCCCGGTAGGCGCGGCAGGCGGGCGACCACCGAGGCGGCCAGCCGAACAGCCATCGCCGTCGTCACGTAGTGGCTCGCGAACACCACCTCGTAAGCGCGGGCGTCGCCGATCAGAGCGGCGATCGCAGTCTGCTCGTTGTAGCCACGCCAGGTCCAGGCTGCGGGGTAGGGATCGGGCAGCAAGATATCGTGGACATGCACCATCACGCCCGGCGCCAGCATCGGCAAGACCCGGTTAAGGAGCCAATCGACATCGCTGCCCGGCATCAGGATGTGGCTTGAATCGACGAACACAATATCGCCGGCTTCAAGCGATCCAAAGGCTGCCGTGCCCGCCTCTTGTAACGTCGAACGCACCAGAGTGAGCGGCAGACCCGCGATGTCGGCGCGCGGCGCGGGGTCGATGGCCGTGACCATCGCCACTACTCCAGCATCGGCGAGCGCCTGGACGAGAAACCGCGTGGAGTGGCCCGAGCCGACCTCGACGATGCGGCGCGGCGGATGTCGGCGCACCAAGGCGTAGGCGACGGCGGCATCGAGCGGCGGGAACCAGCCCTGATCGAAGCGCGGCGCGGGTGGCGGCTGGCCACCGATCGCCTCGAGCGCCGGCGCCAGCGCGTCGATCCCGTCGAGCACCTCGGCGAAAGCGGCCTCGCAATCGCGAAACAGGGTGGCCTGGGCTGGATAGCGGGCACCCGATCCATCGACTTGCGCGGCATAGCGGTAGGGGATGAAGAAGCCGCAGCGGCTCACCCCCGACGACGTGAGCAGCCCCATCCACAGGGCCCGCGCATTGCGCCGCCATCGCGCGTTCACGACCGAGGGCTTGCCTTTAGGGCCGGAGGACCATGCCCTCGCTCGCGACCACGGTGCCTGGCCTCAGCTCGGCGGCTTCGCACCCGATCTGGTCGAGCAAGTCATCGTCGTGTTCCGGGTGGTGGTGGAAGATCACGAACTGCTTGGCCCCGGCCTGCTCGCACAACCGCATCCCCTCGGTCCACGTCGAGTGACCCCAGCCTGCGCGGCCCGTGAATTCAGTATCGGTGTACATGGAATCGTAGATGACGATGTCGGCCCCCTCGATCAGCTCGAGGATGTTTTCGTCGGGTTGCTCGATGATGTGCTCAGTATCGGTCAGATAACAGATCGATCGGCCGCCGTATTCGATGCGGTAGCCAGTCGCGCCGTTGGGGTGATTGAGCGGCGCGGTGCGCACTGTAATGCCCTCGCGCGGCGTCAGTGTTTCTCCGGCGTAGAAGTCGTGGAACGTGACCTCCGCCTCGAATATTTGCAGCGGCACCGGAAACAGCGGTGCCATCATCATGTCCTGGAGCACGCGGCGGACCGTTGTGTCGGGCAACAGATGGCCGGCAAAAATGCGGAAGCGGTTGGTCGGCAGAAACGCCGGCTTGAAGAACGGCAGGCCGCAAACATGGTCGAAATGGGTGTGCGTGAGAAAGAGATCGGCGTCGAGGTTCGACGGCAGGCTTAAGGGCTGAGCCATCAGTGAGTTGCCGAGATAGCGAAAGCCGGTGCCGGCATCGAACATCATCAGCCGCTCCCCACAACGGACTTCGAGGCACGAGGTGTTGCCGCCATAACGGCTAATACCCGAATCACAGCAGGCAATGCTGCCGCGAACGCCCCAGAATCGAACGAAGAAGTCGCCGCTATCCGCCACGCGATACCCGTTGTCGGCCTCCCTGTTCGATCATATATGGTTCATACGGCCCCACCTAGCAAGCTGGGCGCACCACACGCCGTGCGCTGGTCCCCGCGCACCACGCCGATGTGGCACCCTTGTCCTTGACCGACTTGAAGGTGCCGCCGCGCTTCGCCATCCAGCGTTGGAACTTCAGGCCCGGCGTCGGCTGGCGAGGTAGAGGCCGATGAATATCACGATCATGCCGACCAGGTGATGGAGCTCGAAGCTCTCGCCGAGGATGACGACCGCAAGCACCGCCGCGAACAGCGGCACCAGATAGCCAAACTGGCCGGCCCTGTTGGCGCCGATCGCCTTGACGCCGGCATTGAAGAAAAAATACGCGATCACGGAGGGAAACAGGGCGACGTAGGCGACCACGGCGAAGTTGCCCCAGGTCGGCGTGAAAGCGACTCGGGCTGGCGCGATCAAGAGAATCGCCAGGTTCAGAACCACGCCGGGTATGACCAGTCCGATCAGGAATGACATCGGGTGCAGATTGCGCGGCCGATAGCGCAAGAGCACCGAGTAGAGCGCCCAGGTCAGCACCGCGCCGAGCGCGATGATATCGCCGAAGTTGAATTCCAATCGCGATAGTACGCCGATGTCGCCGCGGGCGATGATGGTAATCACGCCAGCGAACGCGACAACCATCCCGACCAACGCCCGCCACGAAATGGTCTCGCGGAACAGGAGCCATGAAAGGCCGACGATGACGGCGGGAATCGTCGCGGCCACCAGGGTGATGTTGATCGCCGTGCTGAGGCTGAGCGCGTAATAGAAGATGGGCGTAAAAGCGCTCACTGCAAGGGCGCCGAAGGCGGTCAGTATCCGCCAATGCTTGAAGACCAGGGTGCGTTCGGCAATCAGGTGGGGCAGGGCGAAGGGGATGAGAAACAACAAGGCGCCGACCCAGCGCCAGAACGTCAGCCCGAGCGGATCGATGCCGCCGGTCGTGGCCAGACGCCCAGCGATGCTGTTGCCCGACCAGAACAGGCTCGTCAGAATCAGCAGCGTATAGGGTAGATAGGGCGGGGTCTGGCGCTCGGCTGTATCCATGGTCAAGGGGGCAAGGCCACCCGCGCTCACCGCTCCGGGTCGTCCGCCAGCGCCTTCAGAGCATAGACGAGTTCGAGCGCGCCGCGCGGAGTGAGGTCATCGGCGTGAACCTCGTCAAGCGCGCGATCGAGGCGCGAGCGCGGCGGCGGCGCGGGCGCGCGATGGATTGACGAGAACAGCGGCAGCGCGTCGACCAACCGCCCTGCGGCCGCCGCCTGCTCGCTCTGTTCGAGCATCCTCAACACCTCTTCGGCTCGTCCCACCACCGAATCGGGCAGACCCGCCAACCGCGCCACCTGGATCCCATAGGAGCGATCGGCGGCCCCCGACACAACCTCATAGAGAAACACAACCTCGCCCTCCCATTCGCGGACTCGCATGGTATAGGGCGTGACGGCGGCGAGGCGCTCGGCAAGCGCCGTTAGCTCATGGTAGTGGGTCGCGAACAGGGCCCGACAGCGGTTCTTTTCGTGCAGATGCTCGACCGAAGCCCAGGCGATCGACAGGCCATCGTATGTCGCCGTGCCGCGGCCGATTTCGTCGAGGATAACGAACGCTCGCGGCCCGGCGAGGTTGAGGATCGCAGCGGTCTCGACCATCTCGACCATAAAGGTCGAGCGCCCGCGCGCCAGATCGTCGGCCGCGCCCACGCGGCTGAACAAGCGGTCGACCACGCCGATGTGCGCCGCCGTGGCGGGCACGAACGAGCCCATCTGCGCGAGCACCGCGATCAGCGCGTTCTGGCGCATGAAAGTGCTCTTGCCGGCCATGTTAGGGCCCGTCACGAGCCACAAGCGGCGCGCCTCGGCGAGGTCGCAGTCGTTACCGACGAAGCTGCCGCTCCCCGCCCGGGCCATCGCCCGCTCGACCACCGGATGTCGACCGCCCTCGATGCGAAAGGCCAGCGATTCATCGACCCGAGGGCGGATGAAGCGACTCTCGGCGGCTAGCTCGGCGAGCGCCGTCGCTACATCGAGGGCGGCTAACGCGGCGGCGGCACGGCCAATATCGGCGGCCTGCGCACTGACATCGTTGACGAGGTCGGAAAACAACGCCAGCTCAAGCGCAAGGACCCGATCGGCGGCCCGACTGACCTTGATCTCGATGTCGCCCAGCTCGACCGTGCGAAAGCGGACCGTGCTCGCCATCGTCTGGCGGTGGCTGAAAGTCTCGTTGAACGGCGCCTGGGCGAGCGTATCGGCATGACCGGCCGACACCTCGACGAAATAGCCGAGAACGTTGTTGTGGCGCACCTTGAGTCCTCGGACTCCGGTCAAATCCGCATACTGGCGTTGCAACTCGGCGATCAGGCGCTTGCTCTGGTCGCGCAGCGTGCGCTGCTCGTCGACCTCGGGACGGTAGTTCTGGGCGATGAAACCACCGTCGCGGGCCAGCAGCGGCGGATCCGGAGCGACCGCGCGCGTGAGCCGGTCAACCAGCGGGCCGTGGTGGCCCAGGTCCCCGGCCAGCCCCACCAGCCCCGTCGGTGGCGGGTTCAGCGGCCGCCCCGCCAGGGCCGCTCGAATATCGGCCGTCTTGGCCAGCGCGTCGCGAATCGCCGCCAGATCGCGCGGCCCGCCGCGTCCGAGCGTCAGCCGCGACAGCGCCCGCTCGATATCGGGGCAATGCCGCAACGTGGCCCGGACGGTCGCCCGCGTGTCGGCCTCGTCGACGAAATACCCGATCACGTCCAGGCGCTCGTTGATAGCGATGGGGTCGGTCAAAGGCGCGGTGAGCCGGCTCGCGAGCAAGCGCGCGCCGACCCCGGTAACCGTCCGATCGATAGTCGCCAACAGGCCGCTGCTCCGCTCACCGGCAAGATTGCGCGTAAGCTCCAAGTTGCGCCGCGTTGCCGCGTCGATCGCCATGTGTGCGCTGCTCTCAATCCGACTCGGCGGCTTGAGCCGGGGCAGGCGGCCCTTCTGTGTCAGTTCGAGATAATCGACCAGCGCCCCGCAGGCCGCGAGCTCGGGGCGGCCAAAACCGCCGAAGCCATCGAGCGCCGCAACCCCATAGAGCGCCTTCAACCGTCGCTCCCCGGCGCGACTTTCGAACCGCGCCGGCGGTAGGGTGGTCAGCACCGTCTTCCACTCATCGAAGGTCTCGAACAGCTCGGGCGTGGCAATCAGACGTTCCGAGACGAGAATCTCGCCGGGGCTCAAGCGAACCAGCTCGGCCTCCATGCCCGAGGCCTCAACCGGCATGACGTTGAAATCGCCGGTCGACATGTCGAGCCAGGCCAGCGCCAGCTCGCCGTCGGCACGGCCGAGCGCGGCAAGATAGTTGTTCTCGCGCGCCTCTAGCAACGTGTCCTCGGTGAGGGTGCCGGGCGTCACCAGGCGAGTCACTTCGCGCCGCACCAGCGCTTTGTTGCCGCGACGGCGGGCCTCGGCCGGGTCCTCGACCTGCTCGCAGATCGCAACCTTAAAGCCCTGGCGGATCAGACGTTCGAGATAGTTGTCGGACGCGTGGACCGGCACCCCGCACATCGGAATGTCTTCACCATGGTGCTTGCCGCGATGGGTGAGTGTGATATCGAGCGCCGCCGCCGCTGTCACCGCATCGTCGAAGAACAGCTCAAAAAAGTCGCCCATCCGATAGAACAGGAGACAATCGGGATGGGCATCCTTGATGGCGTGATACTGCTCCATCATCGGGCTGATCGGTGCCGATGATGCCGTCGTGCCGGCCGCGCCAGCAGCGCTATCGCGCTCGAATCGTCGGGCTTTCGATCGCGCGTTGGTGGATGGCTCGCCCCGGCTGGTGGCCGCCTCCAGATCGGCGGCCCGGGGGCTCAACCGCTCGCGCTGCCCCAACCGCCCCCGTCGCCCTTGCCGCGGGGGCCGCGGGGGCCGCGCGGCAGGCGAGGCTCGCCCGACAGCGGACGGCGCCGCACCAGTGGCAACACCTTGCCCAGCAATTGCTTCCGTCGCGTGCCCGCGACGGCGGGTAGAAATTCTTCCTCACGTTCGAAGTGAGTGTGATAGCGCTCTGCCACCCGCTCCGTCGGCAAAATCATGAAGACATCAGTGGTCGCGAACTGATGGTCGATGACCGCGCCGTCGCCCACATAGGCGCCAACCCTGAGGTAGGCCTTGACGAGCGGCGGCATCGCCCGCAGCGCCTCGCGCGGTGAGATAGCGTCTTTATCCATCAAGTTGAGCGGCTGGTACAGGTGAGGAAGTGCCCGCACGCGGGTTTCGGGCGGCGCCATGTGGTGGTGGTGGAGATACGACAGCGGCGCAGCGTGGAGCGCCGGGTCCGTGCCGGGAAAGCTCGCGCAGCCGATCACTAGGCTAATGTTGTGGGTCAGCATGTAGTTCGCGATGCCGCGCCACAGGAGCTGGATGGTGGCGGTGTTGCGATACTCGGCGGCAACGCAGCTCCGGCCCATCTCCATGAGCTGGCCGTTGGTCGCCCGTCCGCGCAGCAACTTCGAGATGTCGTACTCGTCAGCACTGTAAAAGCCGCCGTGCTGCGCCGCCACCTCGTGACGCAGGATGCGGTAGGTGCCGATCACCTTGTCGCCCGGCAGGCGCTGGTGGTCGAGAACCAAGACGTGATCGCAAATCCGATCATAGCGATCGAAGTCGCGGCGCTTGGCCCTCATCCGTGGCGTCGGGGTGGCGCCCATCTCATCGTAGAAGACGCGATAGCGCAGCGCTTGGGCGGCCATGATGTCGAGCCGCTTGCGGGTCAGGCGCACCTCAAGCAGTCCATCCTGCACGAACAGGCGCCTTGGCGAGGGCCGCCGCGGGGCAGGCCTGAGATTCTTGAGCGCCGCTAACCGCGTCATGCCCTGGTGAATTACTCTTAGTGGCCGGGTGCTTTGCGAGAGGTTTGATGGACCTCAACCCGGCCGAGGTCGGAAGTCTAGCGGAGCCCGGACGGGAGGGTCAAATGTTCCGACACGACACGATATGTAGTGATCCGACTGCGCCAGGCACCAATATCCGCGAGGGATCGAGGCCACATCTCGACCACGGCCGCGCCAAATTTGGCCCAGATCACGCCCACCACGCGCTAAACTGGCCCGCCCCACCATGCCCCACACCACCGCCCTCGACTGCCAGGTCTGTGGCGCCACCGCGCGCCGTCGGTTCATTTGCCATGACCACATGGAGCTGTTTGAGTGCGCCGCCTGCGGGTTGGTCTACCTCGATCCGATGCCCCAGCCCGACGCCACCGAGCGCCTCTACAACGATGCCTACCATGGTGCGAGCGCAGGCTATTTTCGTAAGGTCCCCCAGAAGATGCGCCGCGCCCGCCGCCGGCTTGCGCAGATCGCAACGCTAGTGCCTAGTGGGCGCTTCCTCGACGTCGGCTGCAACGGCGGCTTCATGGTCGAGGCCGCACGACGCCGAGGCTTCGAGGCCCATGGCATCGACCTCGATCCAGTGTCGATCGCTTGGGCGCAGACGCACTACCCGGGTGGCCACTTCGTCGCCGGCCGGATCGAGGACCACGACCAGCTCGGGCCGTTCGATGTCGTCTATTGCTCCGAGGTCATCGAGCACGTCGCCGACGCCAACGGCTTCCTTGCCGCCATCGCCGAACGGATGCGCCCCCGCGCGCTCCTCTATCTGACCACGCCCGACATCAGCCATTGGCGACGCCCGCGCGATGTGCGCCGCTGGGACGCCTTCTGTCCACCGGCCCACTGCCTCTACTTCAACCCGCGCAACCTCACCAAGCTACTGGCCCGGCACGGCCTGCAAGCGTTTCGTCGCCGCATCGCGCTGAAGCCCGGCATCAAGCTGTTAGCGTGGCGGATGTGAGGCTCTCCGCCCCTAAGGGCAACGCTAGAAACAGCGCCAAGTCTCGAATTGGCGGCCGCAACATTTGACGTAACCGCCCGCCGGCCATTGCTCATCTCGCCAAAGGTGCTAAACGATAATCGCTCGCTGAACGCTGCCGATACGGGCGACCATGGACGACGCGGTCGGGCGGCCTTAGCCCCAGACCGACCCGCTGCTGCCAACGATCGACGTGATCAGGCCGAGCGCCAGATTGAGCGCGACGATGCGGCGGACCTGACCAAGCTGAGCGGCGGCGCTGGTGTTGTCGGCGGTGTCAACCGCCGCCCGCAAGCGGCGATAGGGCGCGAAATAGAGGTGCAGGAACAGCGCCATCATGACCAGCCCCAACACCAGCATAATATGTACGTGAACGCCGACCACGGCGAAGCCGCCCGCGATCACGACCATCCACAGTCCGCTCGCCACCAGCACCACGATCGCCACCCAGACCCAGCGAAAGAAGTTGGCCAGCGTCCGTGACCACAGCTCAAGGCGCACGCCTGGCTCCAGTGCGCCGACGGCTGGCCGCAAGACGACGTACGCGAAGAACATGCCACCGACCCACACAATCGCCGCCAGCATGTGCAGCAGGTTGGCAATGGCGTGGACGGCGAGCACGGCGACTCACACCGTTCGGGTGGGGCGGCTTTCGCAGCGCCGGCTTTCGATCGCGTCCCAGATGCCGGCCTCAAGGTGAACCTCGTCGAATCGGTTGACCTCCTGAAGTCCCGTCGGCGAGGTCACGTTGATCTCGGTGAGATGGCCGCCGATCACATCGATGCCGACGAAGATCATGCCGTGTTCGCTCAAGATCGGTCCGATCGCCTCGCAGATCTCGCGGTCGCGCCGGCTCAGCTCGGCCTTTCGCGGCGTTGCCCCGACATGCATGTTGGCGCGCACGTCGCCGGGCGGCGGGATGCGGTCGACCGCGCCGACCGCTCGTCCGTCGACCAGGATGATGCGCCGATCGCCATCGCGAACCTCGGGCAGATAGCGCTGGACCATGATCGGCTCGCGCGAGCGCTCCGTAAACATCTCCAATAGCGCATTGAGGTTGTCGTCGTCGGGTGTCATGTGGAAGACCCCGGCGCCGCCGTTGCCGAACAGCGGCTTGATGATGATGTCACGGTGCTCGCGGCGAAACTCTCGCACCTCGTCGCGGTTCGCCGTAATCAGGGTCGGCGGCATAAGTTCGGGGAAATGGGTGACGAACAGCTTCTCGGGCGCGTTGCGCACGCGGACCGGATCGTTAACCACCAGGGTCTCGGGATGGATATGCTCGAGCAGGTGCGTGGCGGTGATATAGGCCATGTCGAAGGGTGGGTCCTGCCGCATCAGGATGACATCCATCGTCGCCAGGTCGATGTTTTGCGGGGCGCCAAGACGGGCGTGAGCGCCGGCCCGCCGCCGCACCTCGAGCGGGCGGGCCCGGGCGAACACGCGGCCGGCCCGCAAACTGAGATCGCTCGGCAGGTAGTGGTAGAGGCCATGGCCCCGAGTCTGGGCCTCTAGCGCCAACACAAAGGTGCTGTCGGCCTTGATATCGATGGCTTCGATCGGGTCCATCTGAAGGGCAACGGCAAGGCTCATCGCGCCGCGCCCCGTCCCTCTTGCGCCGCGCCCCAAAGATGGTGATCCATACCGGGCCCGTCCATTTAGGTGCGTCTGGGATCGTCCTTGAGAACCGCGTAGCTCACCACCTTCTTCACACCTGGGATATTGCGCGCGTGGTTGACGACGCGATCGAGCTCGGATTGGTCCTGGGCGATTCCCATTAGATAGACAACAGCGTTCTGGGTTTCGATCGTGTAGTTGATGTCCTTAATGTCGCCATCGCGCAGCAGCTCGAAGCGCAAGCGGCCGGTAATTCCCACATCCTTGAAGTAGTCGATAAAGCCGCTGCGGTCGTTGATGCTGATCTCGTTGATCACTTCCTTGACGCCCGGCGCGAGCCAGGCCAGGCGCACCGAGGTCACGCGATCCTCCGGCGTCGGCACATTGCCGGTCAGCAGGACCCGGCCCTCGACCACCTCAAGGCTTACGCCCGCAAACAAGATGTCGCTTTCGTCGAACAGGCGGCGGTTGATATCGAGACGAATGGTCGTGTCGTCGATCGCCGTGCCGACCGAGCGCTCCTGCACCACAGCCACGCCGGTCGTAGCCGCGCCGCCGACAATCAAACTGGCGCACCCCGCCATCGCCACGGCGCCCGTGCACAGAACCAAGGTCATGACGACGCCACGTCGCGTATCGCTCATGTCACGCACTCTCCCCCAACTCGTCCGTCCCGCCATCGTCCTCACCTGGGTCATGTGCCTCGATCAGACCGGCGGGTGCCAAGCGCCGCAAATGTAGATCGGCAATCGCCATGGTATCACGACCATCAGATCGAAGCGTACCGGCAACGTCACGAGCGCCGGGTGGCGGGCGAGATAGAGTTGGGCCGCGCGGGCAATCGGGCCGCACTGGCGCGCCGTCGTTGCCTCGAGCGCGGCGCTGACCTCGCGGCAAGCCTTGACCTCGACGATGGCGAGCACCGCGCGACGCCGCGCCACGATGTCGATCTCGCCGAGCGAGCCGCGTGCCCGGCGCACAGGAACTCGGCAGAGCGGCCACGGCGCTCGGCGGCGCGACGTTCGCTCATGCCCCCTTCCGGATCTCGAGGGCACGGGCGTACAAGCGACGACGCGGCAGGCCGGTGGCGGCAGCCACCAGAGTCGCGGCGCGCGACGGCGGTTCATTTTCCAAGGCCTCGCGCAGCAACAAATCTACGCTGAGCTCGGTCTCGGTTCTCATTTCGTCGCGCGCGCCCTTTTCCGGCGGGCCGATAACCACGACGATCTCGCCGCGCGGCGGCCCGGCGTCGCCATAGTGGGTCGCCAATTCGGCCAACGTGCCCCGACGCAACTCCTCGAAGCGCTTGGTGATCTCGCGGGCGATCACCGTCGGGCGCGGGCCGAGCCCGTGAGCGAGATCGTCGAGGGTGGGGGCAATCCGTCGCGCCGCTTCGAACAACACCAGGGTGGCGCGGATGTCGGCGAGATCGGCGATGGCACGCCGGCGTTCACCCTGCCGTCCGGGCAAAAAGCCCACGAACAGGAATCGGTCGGTGGGCAGACCGGAGACTGAAAGCGCCGCAGTAACGGCCGACGGACCCGGCACGGGCACGATCGGAATCTCGACCTCGCGGGCGGCGTTGATCAGTCGATAGCCCGGATCGGAGATCAACGGTGTGCCGGCGTCCGAGACCAGCGCGACGCTTGCCCCTTCGACCAACCGCTGGATGAGGCGGGGTCCGGCGCGGGCCGCGTTGTGCTCGTGATAGGGGGTCAGGGGCGTGGTGATCCCATGGCGATCGAGAAGGCGCCGGGTGATGCGCGTGTCTTCGCAGGCAATCAGGTCGACCGCTCGCAAACTCGCCACGGCGCGCAGCGTGATATCGGCGAGGTTGCCGATAGGGGTCGCGACGACGTAAAGCCCCGCCGACAGAGTTTGTGGCGCCAACCTACCCGAGCCGAGTTTACGTGCCGCCGAGCCGTCGCTAGGCTCACTCTCCTCGCAGCCATCTTCAAGGGCGAACTCTGACTCTTCGTGACCACCTTTGTAGGCAAACTCTGGCGCCTGGCTGGACGCTGGCACACCGCCGTGGCGCGGCGGCGTGGGTGGTCGGCCTCGTTTTCGCCCTCGCGGCATGCGAGAGCGTAACACTGAGCGGAGGCGACGCCGAGCCGGCGCTGGAAGCCCCACAAGAAATCGTCACTGCTCCTAAGCACACTTCGCGGATAGAGACGACGCCGACGCCGAGCGAGCCGGCGCGCCCAGAGCCTCCCCCCGCCGACTCCAAACCAGCCGCGGAAGCGCCCGCGCCACCGCTGCTGGAGCCGCCCACCGCCATTATCGGTGCGGGCACGACGCCGGTCGCGCTGTTGCTGCCGTTGAGCGGCCCGAATGCCGAGTTGGGTCAGCTACTCCTCGATGCAGCCCAGCTTGCCTTGTTCGATGTGGCTGGCGAGGACCTTGAAATCAGGCCCTACGACACCGCCAGCGACCCCGAACGAACCGCCGAGGCGGCGCGCGCCGCGACCGCGCAGGGGGCGGTTTTGCTCCTCGGCCCCGTGTTCAGCCGCACCACGACGGCTGCCGCCGCCGCCGCCCGCGAGCGCGGCATCGAGCTCGTCTCCTACTCCAACGACCGTGACGTCGCCGGCGATGGTGTCTACCTCATGGGCTTACTGCCGCGCCAGCAGATCGAGCGAATCGTCACGTTCGCCAATACCCAAGGCATCCGCCGATTCGCTGCGCTGATTCCGGACTCGGCTTACGGCACGGCGGTGCTGGCCGACCTCAAGACGTCGTTGGCCAGGACCGGCGGCGACCTCGTGGCAGTGGAGAACTACCGCGCCGACCTCGACGACCTCGACGAGCCAGTGCGCAACGTCGCGCGCGTCGGCCCCCGCAACTACGACGCTCTTCTGGTGCCCGAGGGCGGCGACCGCCTGCGCGCGTTCGCGGCTCTTCTGCCCTACTACAATATCCACCCCGAACTGGTGCGCTACGTCGGCACTGCCTTGTGGTCCGATCCGACCCTCGGCCGCGAGCCAGCCCTGGTCGGCGGTTGGTTCGCTGGCCCCTCGCCCGAGCTCGCGCGAGTCTTCAAACAACGGTTCGCCGCCACCTATGGCCGCCAGCCGCCGCGCATCGCGAGCCTGGTCTACGACTCGGTCGCGCTGGCGGCGGCGCTCGCGCGCCAAGGCAATTTCAGCGCGACGGCGATCTCGGCGGCCAGCGGCTTCGCCGGGATCGACGGCATCTTCCGGTTCGGCGCGAGCGGCGCCGCCGAGCGCGGCCTCGCGGTGATCGAGGTGACGGCCGACGGCTTTCGCGTCGTGTCCGAAGCGCCCACCACCTTCCAGGCTCTTGCGTTCTAAGCTGGCCAGTGCGCCCCTTAGACGAGGAGCGCACCCAAAACCCTGTCGAGCACCGCCCGGCCCCTGCTCGTGGCGCGCAGCCGCCCGCCCTCGTGCGTCAACAAGGCAGCGGTCTCAAGCGCCGCGAGCTGGGGCACAGAGACGAAGGCGTTGAGGTCGCCGCCCGTCACGGCGCGAAAGTCGACGAGCGATATCCCCTCGCTCAGGCGCAAGCCCATCATCAGCATTTCCGTGGCTTGGTCGGCCGCCGACAGCGCCTCGCGCCGGGCCCGCCCGTGGCCTGCGGTTTCAACCGCGCTCAGCCACGCGGCTGGCGCGCGCACCTGTTCCTCGGCCCAGCGCTTGCCGTCCTCGACCAGCCGGCCATGGGCACCAGGACCGATGCCGAGGTACTCCTGGTAGCGCCAATAGCGAAGATTGTGCTGGCTCTCATGACCAGGGGCCGCGTGGTTGGACACCTCATAGCCACGCAGACCGCCCGCGCCGCACACCTCTTGCGCGATCTCGTACAGGCCTGCGGCGTCATCAGCTTCGGGAATCACGAGCCGGCCGCGTGCCTGGGCGCGACCGAACGCCGTCCCGGCCTCGATGGTGAGCTGATAGAGCGAGATGTGGCCGGCGGCGAGTTCGACCGCCTGCCCGAGTTCGGCGCGCCAGGCCATCGCGGTCTGGCCGGGCCGCGCGTAAATCAAGTCGAAGCTCACGCGCGGAAACAACGCTCGTGCCGTTGCCAGCGCGCGCCGCGCCTCGGCGGCGGTGTGGTCGCGCCCCAACCACTTCAGTGCGGCGTCGTCCAACGCCTGCACCCCCAACGAAAGCCGGGTGACGCCGGCCGCTCGCAGCGCGGCAAACGCCCGCGCCTCGGCGGAGTTAGGATTAGCCTCCAGCGTGATCTCGGGCTCGTCGTCGAAACCGAAGCGGTCCGCCACCCGGTCGACGACGGCAGCCACGGTGGACGCAGACATGAGCGATGGCGTGCCGCCGCCGAAAAAGAGGCTGTCGACGCGCCGACCAGGGGTGCGCGCGGCGGCATCGTCGATCGCCGCAAGCAGCGCGCAACGCCAGCGCGCCTGATCGACATAGCGGGCCCGCTCGACGTTAAAATCGCAGTACGGACAGATCGCGCGGCAGAACGGCCAATGAACGTAGAGGCCCAACGCCCCCAAGGGCGGCAACTCAGCGCGCTGTGAAGCAGGCATCGAGGAGTTGCGCGAAAGCGTCGGCGCGATGGCTCATGGCAAGCTTGCGGGTCGCCTCCATCTCGCCAAACGTGACGTCGTGGCCGTCGGGCTGGAATATCGGATCATAGCCGAAACCCTTGGCACCTCGAGGCGGCCAGACGAGCCGACCGTCGACCCGGCCCTCGAAAACCTCGCGGTGATCGTCGGGCCAGCACAGCGCGAGGGCAGCCACGAAGTGGGCCCGGCGCCCCGCGGGCGCCGTCGCGCCACGTTGGCCCAGCTCGCGCTCGA
>Ga0315338_1001338_pt1 | contig 31983 bp, 27 predicted proteins | sample ASW8metaG_FD_204518 | JGI IMG/M metagenome (GOLD analysis project Ga0315338, IMG submission 204518) | Ammonia-oxidizing marine archaeal communities from Monterey Bay, California, United States - ASW #8 | ecosystem: Environmental > Aquatic > Marine > Coastal | place: USA: California | collected... | reverse complement strand
GAATACGATTATCGCTCTGAAAACGGCGCCAAAAACTGGGCCACAGGATATGCCTCTCCAGCGCTGGAAGCCGGGCTAATCATCCAGGAGGCCATTCCTAACAATCGTGTCGCTGTCATGCAGGGGTATGTCTATAACCTCAGACGCGAGAAATTCCAGGACCCGGCCTTACGAGAGGCACTTGGTTACGCGTTTGATTTCGAATGGCTGAACAAGAATATTCTGTATGATCTTTATGCCCGCCCCAGCAGCTTTTTTGGAAACTCGATAATGGAAGCAACGGGGAAGCCGACAGCGGCGGAGCTGGCCATATTGGAGCCCTATCGCGACCAATTGCCACCGCGGGTTTTTGGTGAAGCCTACAAGGCACCGGTGACCGATGGGACGGGCCGCGACCGCGTGCCGTTAAGGACCGCAAAGAAAATACTGGCCGATGCGGGTTGGGAAATAAAGGGCGGTAAGCTTATTGATCCAAAAACGAACGAGCCGCTGACCATCGAGTTCCTGATGTATGATCCCAACAGTCTGCGTAATACAGGCCCATTGATCAAAAATCTGAAACGCCTTGGTATTGACGCCACATCTCGTATTGTGGACACCGCTCAATATACGGAGCGTGTCCGGAACTATGATTTCGACATCGTCACTTCCGGTTTTGCTCAGTCTTTGAGCCCCGGCAATGAACAACGGGAGTTTTGGGGCAGTGCGGCGGGCAAGCGCCCCGGCAGCCGAAATGTCATGGGCCTCGATGATCCGGTTGTTGACGCGCTCATTGAAAACCTGATTGCAGCACCGGACTATGAGAGCCTTGTTCCGGCCGTCAAAGCTTTGGATCGTGTGCTGGCTTGGAATTTTTTCCTGATCCCGCAATTCTATTCTCCGGCGGACCGCATCGCTTACTGGGACAAGTTCGGCCGTGCTGAAATCAATCCATCGCAGGCGCCTGACATCACCAGTTGGTGGATTGACCCTGAAAAAGAAAAACAGCTGGAGGAAGCACGGCGGACGCTCCGGCAGAAAAAATAGGGTGCACACGAGGCAGGAGGGAATTTTAATGAGATTTAGCTTTGTGCCTATTCTCCTGCTTGCCTTACTTTTGAGCGCACCCGCCAGCGCAGAACCCATGCCACAACATGGCATATCCGCCTTCGGAGATCTCAAATACGGGCCGGATTTCAAGCATTTTGACTACGTAAATCCAAATGCGCCAAAGGGAGGTTCCATAAAGCTCCGGGATCTTGACAGTTTTGACACAGTTAATCCGTTTTTACTCAAAGGTAAAATAGCGGTCATCAATGGCGATATTGGTGGTGAGTTAAGCTACAATTTCACGCAATTGATGGCACAATCCTATGGCGAGCCAGATGCCGTTTACGGCCTTTTGGCGGAAACGGCATTACTGGATGATGACGGTCGCTGGGTCGAATTCACTCTTCGTCCTGAAGCCCGGTTTCATGACAATTCCGCCATAACTGCTGAAGACGTCGCCTTTACTTTTAAAACCCTGAAAGAAAAAGGCCATCCAAGATACCGCTTTCGTTATCGCGATATTGAGGTTGACGAGGTTACGGATCCGCACCGGGTCCGCTTTAACTTTAAAGAGGGAGCATTGACGCGCGATCTACCCCGGCAAATAGCTATCATGCCGATACTCTCAAAAGCGTCTTTTGATAATCGGGAATTCGCGGTAACAAGCATGGAACCCATCTTGGGCTCTGGCCCCTATAAACTTGTCAAAGTCAGTCCGGGGCGTTCCGTGACTTACGAACGCGTGAAGGACCATTGGGCGGAAAATCTTCCTGTCCATAAGGGCCGATTTAACTTTGATACTATTCAGGTGGATTATTACCGTGACAGGACTATAGCGCTGGAGGCATTCTTCGCCGGAGAATACGATTTTCGAGAGGAATTCACCTCACGTAGTTGGGCAACCGAATATGATGGAAAGCCTGCCGTTAAGGCGGGATACATCAAACGTGATGTCCTGATCGATGGGTCCCTGACCGGCTTGCAGGCGTTCTTCATGAACAGTCGCCGGGAACCGTTTGATGATATTCACGTCCGCGAGGCTTTTAGCCAGTTGTTTGACTATGAATGGACCAATCAGAACCTTTTTTACGGACTTTACGATCGGCTAGGGTCCGTTTTTGAAAACTCGGCAATGAAGGCGTCCGGGCTTCCGTCAGATGCTGAGTTGGAGCTTCTGCTCCCCTGGAAAGACCAACTGCCTGAAGAGGTTTTTACGACCGAATTCAAACCCTCCCAAACAGATGGTTCTGGCAATATCCGGCCGCAAATTCGCAACGCCTTGAAACTTTTTGCAGAAGCCGGATGGAAAATTGAAAATAAGAAGCTGGTGAATGCCAGCGGTGAGCAGATGACAGTTCAGTTTTTGCTGTTTGAACAATTCTTTACGCGGATAATAAATCCGTTCGTGAAGAACCTGAAACGATTGGGAATAGATGCCTCCATAAGAGTCATCGATGCGGCGAGCTGGCAAAATCGCATGCGTAGCTTCGATTTTGACATCATCGGTAGACGCTTTCCCCAGCCCGAAATTCCGGGCGTTGAACAGCGGGACTGGTGGGGATCAAGGGCGGCCGATGTAGATGGCGGGCTCAATATCGCTGGCGTTAAAAGCCCGACTGTGGATGCTTTGGTCGAAGCTATTATTGCCGCAAAATCCCGTGAGGAACTCGAGGCCGCCACGCGTGCGCTCGATCGCGTCCTGATGTGGAACTACTACTTCATTCCACAATGGTACAAAAACACCCATTTCATTGCCTATTGGGACAAATTTGGCCGTCCAGATGCAAAAAAACCCGGTTTTGACCGTGCGGTTCTGCATAGCTGGTGGTATGATCAAAAAAAGGCCGACCAGCTGGCTGAAAAACGGGGAAAATAAGTTTGAGCGATCAGTATCAGGGGACCAAGTTTGTTTAACTATATACTGAGACGCATATTGCTCATGGTCCCAACATTGTTCGGGATTATGGTCCTCAATTTTGCAGTTATCCAGTTCGCTCCCGGCGGCCCCATTGAACAGATTATCGCTGAAATCCAGGGAACTGCTGTAGGCGCGACCGCGCGCATTGGCGGCAGCGGCGGCGGAGATACCGGCTCCAGCGCCAGTAGTGCAGGCGGACTTGGTGCAGAAAGCTCCTATCGCGGCGCACAAGGGCTTGATCCGGCTTTCATCAAGGAACTGGAAGTTCAGTTCGGTTTCGATAAACCAGCCTATGAACGCTTCTTTTTGATGATGAAGAACTATCTGGTCTTCGATTTCGGGACCAGCTATTTCCGCGATGAATCTGTGGTCAATCTGGTGATCGAGAAACTCCCGGTATCCATCTCCATCGGACTTTGGACCACGTTACTGGTCTACATGATCTCCATCCCGCTTGGGGTAGCCAAAGCAGTCCGGGATGGTTCCCGATTTGACGTGTGGACCAGCAGCCTGGTGATTGTCGGCAATGCAATCCCGAGCTTCCTGTTTGCAGTTGCTTTGATCGTACTCTTTGCGGGAGGGTCCTATTACGATTGGTTCCCGCTTCGTGGCTTGACCTCCGATAATTGGGAGGAGCTGAGCTGGTTCGGCAAGACCACTGACTATTTATGGCATATCACGCTTCCTGTTGCAGCGCTCGTCATCGGCGGCTTTGCCGCGCTCACACAGCTCACAAAAAACTCATTTCTGGATCAGATCAGCCAGCAATATGTACTCACCGCCAAAGCCAAGGGCCTTACCGAACGACGGGTGCTCTATGGACATGTTTTTCGCAATGCCATGCTGATCGTCATTGCCGGTTTCCCAAGCGCCTTTATTGGCATCCTGTTTACAGGCTCTTTGCTAATTGAAGTGATTTTCAGTCTTGACGGGTTAGGACTATTAGGCTTTGAAGCGGCCATCAACCGTGATTATCCGGTAATTTTCGCCACTGTCTATGTCTTCTCCTTGCTGGGCCTGGTTTTAAACCTGATTGGGGATCTAACATATACCCTGATCGATCCGCGGATTGATTTCGAAGCACGGGAGGCCTGATCCTTGAGCGTGTCTGCCCTTAATCAGCGTCGCATTGAGAATTTCAAGAGCAACCGGCGCGGCTACTGGTCCATGGTGCTTTTTGTGAGCCTGTTTGTCATCTCTCTTTTCGCGGAAGTCATTGCCAACGACAAGCCACTTCTAGTCTCCTACAAAGGTCAGTTCTATTTTCCGGTTTTTGCGACCTATCCTGAAACTGCGTTTGGCGGCGACTTTGAAACCGAAGCCGATTATCGAGATCCCTTCGTCTCGGAATTGATTGATGAGGACGGCTGGCAGTTTTGGCCGTTGATCCGCTATAGCTATACGACAATCAACTATGATTTATCCTCTCCCGCACCCTCGCCGCCGGATAAGGAAAATTGGCTGGGCACCGACGATCAGGGTCGGGACGTGCTGGCGCGGGTGATTTACGGCTATCGTATTTCTGTGTCATTTGGTTTGATCCTGACCGTCTTAAGTTCGATTATTGGGGTCTCCGCTGGTGCGGTGCAGGGGTATTTCGGTGGCTGGGTTGATCTTTCATTCCAACGCCTGCTTGAAATCTGGGGGGGCATGCCAAGCCTCTATATTCTGATTATTCTGGCGGCTTTGATCGAGCCGACCTTTGTTATTCTCCTATTCCTGCTCCTGCTGTTTAGCTGGCCAAGCCTTGTCGGCGTTGTCCGGGCGGAGTTTTTAAGGTCGCGGAATTTCGACTATGTGCGGGCAGCGCGAGCCCTTGGCGTTCGAGATAGCGTTATTATGTTCAAGCATCTGCTTCCCAATTCCATGGTTTCCGCGCTCACCTTTTTGCCCTTCATTTTGACAGGTTCCATCGTCAGCCTGACATCCCTTGATTTTCTGGGACTGGGTCTGCCGCCAGGCTCACCATCGCTCGGCGAATTATTGGCGCAAGGAAAATCCAACCTTCAGGCGCCTTGGCTTGGGATTACTTCCTTTTTGGTCCTTTCGGTCATGTTGACCCTCGCCTTCTTTATGCAGGAAGGCATTCGCGACGCCTTTGACCCCAGAAAGACATTTCAGTAATGGCGATGTTGGAAGTAAAGGACCTCTGGGTCACCTTCAAGGTTGAAGGAAAAGACGTCCCCGCCGTCAAAGGTGTCTCCTTTTCCATCGAGAAAGGGGAGACTTTAGCCTTGGTCGGTGAAAGCGGCTCAGGCAAGTCCGTCTCCGCCTTAAGCCTCTTGCAACTCCTGCCTTATCCTTTGGCGAAACATCCCGAAGGCTCCATCAAATTTAACGGTATGGAAGTTGTCGGCAAGCGACAAAAGGACATGCGGCAAATCCGCGGCAATCATATCTCCATGATTTTCCAGGAACCAATGACGTCGCTGAACCCGCTGCATACAATCGAAAAACAGATCAATGAGACACTTCTTGTTCACAAGGGCATGGGTAAGAGGCAGGCTGCATCCCGGGTTCGCGAGTTACTCGAATTGGTCGGTCTGGATGCCATCGACGAGCGCTTGGGCGCCTTTCCCCATCAACTATCCGGCGGTCAGAGACAACGCGTTATGATTGCCATGGCTTTGGCTAATGAGCCTGATTTGTTGATTGCCGATGAGCCGACAACGGCCCTTGATGTCACCATACAGGCGCAAATCCTGGAATTACTGCAGGATTTACAGAAGCGTTTGGGCATGGCCATTCTTCTGATTACTCATGATCTTGGCATTGTGCGAAAGATGGCCAAAGATGTCTGCGTAATGACCGAAGGTGAAATTGTCGAGGCTGGAACCGCACAGGAAATTTTCTCCCGCCCACAACACGACTATACCAAAATGCTGCTGGATGCCGAACCCAAAGGGTTGCCAGTCCGCAAAAACGATACCTTGCCGGAGCTGATGTCCGGCAAAAACCTGAAAGTCTATTTCCCTATCAAAAAGGGCCTGATGCAACGGACTGTCGATTATGTCCGCGCCGTGGATGATATCTCCGTCTCGGTGAAACAGGGGCATACAGTTGGTGTGGTAGGGGAAAGTGGCTCTGGGAAATCCACTCTGGGCCTTGCGCTACTTAGGCTCATAGCCTCCAAGGGTGATATTCTGTTCGATGGTCAATCGATCCGTGACGCGACCTGGAAAGAACTGCGTCCCCTCAGATCGGAAATGCAAATCGTGTTTCAGGATCCTTATTCCAGTCTCAGCCCGCGGTTATCGGTGGCCCAGATTATCGAGGAAGGGCTAACCGTTCATGAAGGACGCGGCAACCGCAATGAACGGCGTGACCGCATTTCCGATATCCTGAAGGAGGTGGGAATCCCACCGGAAGCACAGGACAGATATCCGCATGAATTTTCGGGTGGGCAACGGCAACGTATCGCCATCGCGCGCGCGCTGATCCTGAAACCCAGATTTATTGTGCTGGATGAGCCAACGTCCGCCCTTGATATGTCCGTTCAGGCGCAGATTGTTGATCTGCTTCGGGACTTGCAAAACCGCCATAATCTGACATATCTGTTTATCAGTCATGATTTGAAAGTGGTTCGTGCCCTCGCCGATAGCGTGATTGTCATGCGCCACGGCAAAATCGTCGAAGAAGGCGCCTCCGATCAGATATTTGATAGTCCGAAAACCGATTATACTAAAGCTCTGATGAAGGCCGCATTTGATCTGGAAACAGCTGGTAATGACATCGTAACAAGTTAAACATCTGGAAAAGATGTGGAGAAAAACAATGGCTCTTTTATTTAAAAGCAATATCGATCGCCCGGACTGGTGGCAACGGGAACTGAACAAGCATATTCCTGATCTGGAGGTTCGCTTTTGGCCGGATATCGGCGACCCGGACGAGATTAAATATGCGCTTTGTTGGAAAATGCCTCATGGGGAACTGGCGGCGCTTCAGAACCTTCAGGCAGTTTATTCGCTCGGTGCTGGCGTCGATCATTTGCTGGCTGATCCGGATTTTCCGCGTCATTTGCCTTTTTCCCGTGTGGTGGATCCGAACCTCACTGGCCGCATGACAGAGTATGTCGTCCAGCATGTGTTTAACCATCATCGCTTTCAGGCGGTGTATGATGAACAGCAGAAAAACCATATCTGGGAAGAGAAATTCGCGCCTTTCGCGTCTGATCGCAAAGTCGGTATTCTGGGTATGGGGGAGCTCGGTGGCGGCGCGGCAGCAGCTCTTAATTATCTTAAGTTTGATGTGGCCGGGTGGAGTCAGTCAGAAAAATTCATTGACGGCGTTGAGAGCTTTTTTGGTATAGACCAACTTGACGCCTTTCTAGCACGAACTGAAATCCTTGTCTGTCTTCTGCCGCTGACCCCAGCTACGACAAATATCTTGAACGCGGAGCTGTTCGGCAAATTGCCCGAAGGTGCCAGCATTATCAACGCCGGTCGCGGCCCTCATTTGAAAGAAGAAGACCTGATCCCGGCACTGGAGAGCTGCCAATTATCGGCGGCTACCCTCGATGTATTCCATGTAGAGCCACTTCCCCGTGATCATCCTTTTTGGGATCATCCCAAGATCCGGATTACGCCCCATGTTGCCAGCATTTCAGATCCGGCCAGCGTCGCTAAATTAGTCGCGGACAATATTACCCGAACCGAGAAAGGTGCACCGCTCCTTCATGCGGTTGATGTAAACAGAGGCTATTAATCGGAGAGGCGTAGGAAACCCTATGAGCATCGAATTCTTTCTCGCCACATTGGTTGTTGTGATCGCACCTGGTACCGGAGTTCTGTATACCTTAGCCATCGGTATCTCGAACGGCAGTAAGGCCAGCATCGCCGCGGCGTTCGGATGCACTCTCGGCATTATTCCGAGTATTTCAGCCTGTGTTCTTGGCCTTTCAGCTATATTACACACCAGTGCACTGGCCTTCGCCATTCTGAAATATGCGGGCGCGGCCTATCTGATCTACCTTGCCATCCAGACGATCCGCGACACTGGCCCATTGAATTTAAACACGGATACAAAACAACAGCATTATTGGGAGATCGCGCGTAAAGGATTGCTTCTTAATATCCTGAACCCGAAGCTATCGATTTTCTTTTTGGCTTTTCTACCGCAATTTATTCCGGCAGGCATCACGAATTCGTCGTTGATGATTGTAGAATTGGGCGCCATTTTTATGGCAGTAACGTTCATCATTTTTGTTGGTTATGGCCTCGCCGCATCATCAATTCGCCGGTTAATACTTTCCCGGCCTAAGATATTTACGGTAATCCGCTATGGGATAGCCGGCACCTTTGCAAGCCTCGGCTTAAAACTGGCAATGTCGGAAAGATAATGAGGCCATTAGTTCCCGTATCGTTCCTGCAACATCGCAAACAAGGCGCGAAGGGCGAAGGCTTCCCCGCCAACAGGGCGGCCCGGCCGGGCGCGATTGTTATAACCCATAATATCAAAATGTACCCAGCTTTGGCAATTTTTGACGAACTCCTTCAGGAAGAGCGCCGCCGTAATTGAGCCGCCGTAAGGGCTTGATCCGGCATTATTGATATCAGCGATTTTGCTATCAAGCATATGCCGGTAGTCATCATGTAGTGGTAGGCGCCAGACAGGATCATTCTCTGCCTTAGCATGGGCTGCAATCGCTTCAAAAAGCGTGTCATCATCCGTAAATGTTGCCGCAATCTCCGTGCCGACAGCAACCCGCGCAGCACCGGTCAAAGTCGCCATATCAATTATCATTTCCGGCTCTTCCTCATCTGCAGCTGTCAGCGCATCCGCCAGGATGAGGCGCCCTTCGGCATCCGTATTGCCAATTTCAACCGTAGTGCCGTCACGGGCGGTCAGAACATCACCGGGATGGTAGGCATTGCCGGCAATCGAGTTTTCAACCGCCGGTATCAGAACACGCAGACGTACAGGCAACTCTGCATCCATAATCATATGCGCGAGTCCGAGGACCGTGGCCGCCCCGCCCATATCCTTTTTCATCATCAGCATCCCGGCCGCGCCCTTAATATCCAGCCCACCGGTGTCAAAGCAGACACCCTTCCCCACAAGGGTCACCTTTGGTGCGTTCTTGTCGCCCCAGATCATATCGATAAGCCGTGGCGCAACGGCCGCGGCGCGACCAACCGCATGCACGATGGGATAATGATAGGTAAGCAGATCATCGCCAATGATGTTGATCTGGCGCGCCTCAAATTCGCCTGCAATCTGAGAGGCCGCCGCTTCCAGCGCCGCAGGGCTCATATCTCCGGCAGGCGTTGTGATTAAATCGCGCACCAGGCTAACTGCCTTAACGGTCCGGTCCACCATCGCCAGATCGGCATTTTCCGGGGCTAGAAGAACCGCTTCTATAGCATCACTTTTTTTATAATAATCAAAGGCATAGCCGCCAAGAGACCAGCCAATGGTTACATCTGTCGCTTGCTTGGGGGTTAGCTCGGCTTCAATGCTGTAGGTGCCATCGGGCAGCTTCTTCGTAAGGTCCGAGAGTGACCAGATATCCCAGTCAGCATCCCGAATAAAAAGGACAGCTTCAAATTCCAGTTTGTCATCGGGGAGAAGAAGAAATCGTCCGCCCTTCGGCTTGAAATTCTGCGATGTGATCCAGTTTTGGCACGGTGCCGGTTGGGCGACGAGCCAATCATCGAAGCCATCCTTTTCAACAACAATAATCGGGCGGGGAGTGGTTTCAGATGCGGACGCTACAAATGGGATCACAGTTTTCTCCTTGGTTTTAGGGACTGTAACAAAGTCACCGCCTCCAAACAACGGGATTTGATCTATAATATACGACCTTCATTATGGCGACCGTTGCGCTCTTGCTAAATAAGCGCAACCCCTTACAGATCGAGAGAATTTCAGTATCAGTTAAGAGCGAGCATTCTGATCTTTCAACATGTCCACGCATGTTTTTTGATGACGAGCCGTTTTCATACTGTCAATATTAAGGAACGCTGTGGATTAAACACGGGAAGGCCGGAATCTACCATGATAATGATATTGATTAAGATCGTTGTAACCTCCGCAATGGTGCTGGGGTTGTCATGGCTTAGCGAACGTGTCGGACCAAAAGTTGCCGGAATATTTGCTGGCCTGCCACTTGGAATAGCGGTCAGTTTGTTTTTCATCGGGGTGGAACAAGGACCTGAGTTTGCCTCAGCGGCATCGCTTTCCGCGCTGGGAGGGCTCGGCGCCTCTTTGATATTCTGTTACGCCTATTGGAAACTATCCAGCGTCATTCAGATTTGGAATGCCGCCCTTACATCCCTCCTCTCTATTTGTGTTTTTTTAATCGCAGCAGCGGCCCTGGGAGAACTCCCCCAAAACAGATGGGTCTTGACGGCGGCAACGCTTGCAATCACGGCCATCGCCATTCTTGCTTTTAAAAATATCCGCCTCATTGATCCGAAGGACCACAAAAAGGTAGTGGTTACCCCGCTCATGCTAGCCACCCGGGCGGGTGTGGCGACGGCCATACTTCTGATTATAACCGGCCTTGCTAGTATAATCGGCGAGAAATGGGCCGGGATGTTATCCGGATTTCCAATCACGCTCTACCCGGTGTTGCTCATTGTCCACATGACTTATTCTTCTGAAGAAGCCCATGGCATCATCAAGGGGTTCCCATACGGCATTGGCAGCCTGATCATTTGCGCTCTCGCTGCTAGCTATTTACTTGTGCCTCTTGGCGTTTATCTGGGAATGCTTGCCGCTATTTTACTGTCATCAGTCTATCTCGCCGCAGTAGGTTTCTTTTTATGGAAAAATAGCAAAGCATCAAAAGCCGGGTAGGACCTTTGAAAAAATTCCAAGGATAAAATCCGGCATAAATTGAGGCTTTGCCCGCCAGCTCGAATTTCACTATAACCAGTGCTCTTCATGGCATTTAGGCTCAGGTGGTTCTATTGGCGTCTTCCAGGAAAATTGTCGCAATTGTCGGCGCCGGGCCAGCGGGTCTCATCGCCGCCCAGGAATTGAGCCGGTACAACACCGTCGATATCCATATTTTCGAGCAAAAACCTTCTGTGGCCCGCAAATTCCTGATCGCCGGACGCGGCGGCCTCAATCTTACCCATTCGGAGCCCATCACGACCTTCGCCGAAAAATACGACGAAAACAAGGGCAGGTTTACCCAGTATCTTGGGCGGTTCGCGCCCAAAGACATGCTCAAATGGGCTGAAACTCTTGGGATCAAAACCTTCAAGGGATCAAGTGGTCGGATTTTTCCGGATGGCCTGAAAGCAACGCCTTTGCTACGCGCTTGGTTGAAGGCCCTGGATCAGGAAAATGTAACATTCCATCTCAAGCATTCATGGCAAGGCACGAAAAATGACGGCACGCTTATTTTTCAGGACTCCGAGGTCGGACAGATAGAATTTAATACCGATGCTATATTATATGCCATGGGCGGGAGCAGCTATCCACATCTCGGCTCTAACGGAAAATGGGTTGACCCAATGCAGCAAAACGGTGTCGATATAACACCTCTTGCCCCCAGCAATTGCGGCTTCAAGGTAAGTTGGAGCCCGCATCTTTTGTCAAAACATGAAGGAAGCCCGATCAAAAATATCACACTCTCCTTTAACGATCATTGCATTGCAGGTGATCTGGTGATTACCAAAACAGGCCTTGAAGGCGGCGCCTTGTACGCCCTTAGCAAACAGCTAAGACAATCCCTTCAAAGAACAACATCAACTGTCATCGAATTGGACTTGAAGCCGGAAGCGTCATTGGATGAGATCGGAAATCTGCTCTCCGCTCCCCGCGGCAAGATGTCCTTATCAAACTTTCTTCGCAAAAAACTGCGGTTGTCTCCTGCAAAATTAGCGTTGCTTTATGAATTCACAGAAAAACCTGATTTGCAGGACGTCGCCAAGATGTCGAAGATGATCAAGGCTCTTCCCGTTCCACTCACCGGAATAAATGATATTACGCGGGCCATCTCGTCGGCAGGTGGCGTGAAGTTTGATAATCTTGATGAAAACTTGATGCTAAAAAACAAACCTGGTCAATTCGTTGCCGGCGAAATGCTCGATTGGGAGGCTCCAACAGGCGGGTATTTATTGCAAGGCAGTTTCGCGACCGGCGTTATTGCGGCAGACGGCATAACCAGTTTTCTGAAATTATCTCAATCCTGAACTAATAATTTCTATTTCTTATCAGATATTTAGATAGTGCCGCAGCATAGTTGCCAGCTTTCTGATCATCTCGGGGTCGTTGGCACGGTAATAATCCCCTTCTATAACTGCTGTGAAGGCCAGGGTTTTACCGACGGTCTTGATACCAAAATGCGCCATCTCCTCGGTAATTCCCTTATCTTGGGCGATCCCGCGCGTATCCAGCAATTGATACAGTTTTTTCGCCGCGTGAAGATCCAGGTTTGCAACAACGGCGGCAATACTGGCATCCTCGCGCCCCAGTGAAAGATAAGCATGGAAGAAGCCAACGTTCCGTCTGATCGTATGCGCCATACCGGCAACCATATGTTCAAACAGCTGATCCGTTGTCCAAGCAGTATTTGCCTGGGCGAAAAAACGATCCCAGTTTTCAATACCGCGCCGGACGAATTCAGCAACCAGCACATCAAAAAACCCTCGTTTATCCCCAAATCGATGGTAAAAGGCACCTATGGATATTCCCGCCTCGGACGCGATATCCGCGATACGCGCGCCATCATATCCATCGCGGGCAAACGCCTTGAAGCCAGCCTTCACCAAAAGTTCCCGATTTTCCTGGCTGCGTTGTTGCAAAGCTGGGCGCTCACTCTTTCTCTTCACGCTTTTGGCCACGACCACAGAACTTTCCTAGCGTAAATAGTTGAGGCAATTGGCAGCCTCGAGAATGGGATCAAGTGCGGTTTTATCAACCACTGCTTCATACCGATCCCGCAGCACGTTCAATGAGCGCGCGTGATATTTCTGCGGCGGCTGGCGATAGACGTCCCCCACAAGTGTAACGGAGAAATTCTCGTCCCCCGCCGCCAAAGCCTTTGCGTTGGCCGTCGTCCAGGGCAGGAAATAATCCCCGATATTACGAAGGAGAGGGTCCAGCGTTGGTCTGAGTTCCTCCCAACTCTCAAAAGGCCCGTCATCACGCGGCTCCAACATTCTAAATGCCCAGGCCAGTGTCTTCGGTGTCCGTGCACGGATTATTGCCCCGGCCGACGGATCAAGGGCCATCTCATATATTTCAGCTGCAAGTCCGAAGTCAGCGAACGCCGGACGCCTCCCAAACAAGTATTTACGATTTTCAAAATGCGGCTCCAGAATAGCTAACAGATCATCGAAATATTTGGAGATTAGCGGGGCTGTTTCGTCGCTTGAGCCAACAAAATGGCCCCGCCCCGTCATTCGCGTCCGAATTTTCACAGCCATTTCCTCGACCGATTTACGATCAGCGTCCGGTGCCATCATCCGACCGAGCACGTGAGCCGTCGCCAGTTGATCCTCCTGATAGTACCAGCGATGATGGAACATCAGCTTATTGCCCCATTCATCCCCATATTCTTCGATGAGTGCCGAAAGAAAGGCAAGTGTCGGATCCTCAGGGTGGATCGATGGTTCTGGAAAGAGGGCGTCCATCTTCTCCATGATTGGAGTGGAATCCTGAATGCCTTGCTCATCCGGTGTGACCACCAAAGGAACGATGGGGAGGCGGGCATATTTCTGGAATTCATCCTCATTGGTTCGCCGTGACAACCATTGGTGAGGAATATTCTTATAGCGGAAATAGGCCCGCACCTTGACTGAGTAAGGCGACATTTCGGCCCCGAAAATCCGATACATATTATTTCCTTCTTCTTTTTTTCAGCGGTTTCTACTATTGATTTTGCCGCCCTTATTTGATCAACGTCTCGCATCCCGTGTCTTCTAGAATAGCACTAACAGTATTCTGGTCCGCGGGGCTAAGCTTATCATATTCATCCCTAATCCAACCCAGGCATCGTGACTGATACGGAAAGGTTTGCTGGACCCAGGGCTGACCATCAAGGCTGGTTTCAACACGCTCCTGCTTCGCTTTATATGCCTCATCATTGGCCAGCATGACAGGCACGTACGTCCTGCCCATTTCTTTTAGTAAATCGATCAGGGTTTGCGGAATGGCATCAGGCGAAATCCAATCTTTCTCCTGTGGTTCCAGGCCTGATTGATCCTCCATCAATCCCACCCAGGCATACACCCGTGGCGCAAGCTCAAGGGTGAGTTTCGAGGGAGTAGGGTCGAAGTGTGCGAGCACCGTAAGCTCACCATGTACCGCAAAGTCCGATGCACCTGGCCGATGCCCCATCAGGAAAGGATAGCTCTCAAGATGCTTGCTCAGGAGGCTTAAAAACCGTCGGTAGCTGGCTTCAATCACCGATGCGGTTTTTTCACTGGAGCCAACAACATAGAGGCGACCAATTTGCCGCTCAACAAACTGTCTAGAACGCTCATCAACATCGTCCTGAGGGGCCGTGATATCCGCCCAGTAGGGCAGAATATCCCCCGCCATTTTGATATCGGCATCATATTGCCAGCGGTAATGAAACATCGGCTTGGTCAACCATTCATCGGCATAATCTTCCAACAAATAGTCCAGGAAGCAGATCACCGGATTGGCGGCCAAGACGGAGCGTCCAGGATGCTCCACTTCCAGGCGACGAATGATCGGCGTTGAATCGACGACAGCCTCCATCTCACCATTGTCACCCTCGAAGTAAAAAATTGGCAGCAACCGAACCTTCGGTGCGGGCATACCATTATGAACATCTCGATCCCCAAGAAGAAGCCGATAAGGCAGCCGCCGGTATCTCAACAAAGCCAACATTTTACGGGTGTAAGGGGAGCCGGGCACTCCTTTTAACGTTATCATTTAGATTTCTCGTTATTTAGAATTTCAAAATTTCCTGAAGCTCTATCTCGAAGTAAATATACATAAAAAAGAATTAGAATTCTAATTCTTTTTTAAAGCAGCCAACACCATAGAAACAGGAATGACTCTTTGTTTAATATTAGCCTAGCCAATCATGAAAGCCAAGATTACCCTGCTATGATCTTCGAAGATCATTGAATATTAAGGGAAACACGTTATATATGCCTTATACGTGAGACAAATGTTCTAGCTAACCTAACTGATCAGTACGCTGCTTTACTTAGTTACCCTCTTACATTGTGATCGTTAAATAGGCCGCGCCGCCACATAGTGTGAGGCGTGGAATCAAATCACCTGTTAGAAGGAAAAATGACTATGGCTACTGGTACTGTAAAATGGTTCAACCCCAATAAAGGCTTTGGCTTCATCGAGCCCGAGGACGGCTCTAATGACGTGTTTGTTCACATCTCAGCTGTCGAACGCGCTGGCCTTGATTCGCTGAACGAGGGTCAAAAAATTTCTTTTGAACTTCAGGCTGGACAGAACGGAAAATCTTCCGCTGAAGAATTGAAGACTATCGATTAAATTAAATTGCTACCGCCCCCATTTGATTAGGGGCGATAGCTTTTTTGGCTATCGTAGCGGGTCAATAACAACCCGCAACAGAGGCCTTCTGCTTCAACAGAGTGGCAACCAAATCAATGGTGGGTGTCTTGTTGCCTGTAATGATACCAAGTTGCTGCACCGCCGTAACAATGGCATCTATCTCCATGGGACGGCCTGTTTCGAAATCTACCAGCATGGATGTTTTGTGAGCGCCTACCGCTTCAGCTCCTGCGATCCTCTTATCGACATCGATCTGAAAGTCTATGCCAAGGGTTTCTCCAATTTCCTGGGCTTCGAGCATCATTTGTCTGACGACAGCCCGTGTTCCGAGATCTCCGCAAATCACATCCAAAGTGGCCCCGGTTATTGCTGAGATTGGGTTGAAACTGAGATTACCCCAGAGCTTTACCCAGATATCGTTTCGAATGCGGTTGCGAACCGGTGCTTTCAATCCGGCTCTAATTAGCAGCTTGGAAAGAGTCGAAACACGGTCCGTGCGTTCCCCTGTAGGTTCTCCAACGGGAAACCTATTGCCCGCCAGATGAGAGATGACACCGGGCTGAATAACTTCTGCTGCGGGATAGACAACACTTCCAATGGCGCGCTCCGGTCCGACGGTATCCCAGATACAACCATCTGGATCGACCGCCTCCAGACGTTTGTTTTGGTATTCACCCTCAACGCCATAGAAATACCACCAGGGTACACCGTTCTGAGCAGTTACAACAGCCGTGTCAGGTCCAAACAATGGCTGCATTGAAGAGACAATTGCCGGAACCGAATGAGCTTTCAGGGCAATAATGACGAAATCCTGCTCGCCCAGGACTGAGGGATCATCCGTCGCCTTGACGTTAGTCTGAACAAAGATTTCCCCTTCAGACTGAATAGTTAGACCGCTTTTTTGAATGGCTTCAAGATGTGGTCCTCGGGCGATCAGTGAAACCTCTGCGTCTCCCTGTCGGGCAAGCAATCCACCTACGAGGCCCCCTATGGCGCCCGCTCCAAAAATACAGACCTTCATTAGACCAACCCTAGCTTTTCTGCCATACCGATGCGTTGCAATTTACCGGTTGCGCCCTTTGGTATTTCATCCACTAAAGCAATCTTACGGGGGACTTTAAAAGCAGCCAGGCTTTTCGCGGCAAAGTCCCGCAACTCAGTCTCAGTTGCTGTGGTGCCATCCCGAAGGACAGCCGCCGCCGCGACTTCCTCTCCCAGCTTCTCATGAGCCAGGGCAAAGGTCACCACCTGCTCTACCGCCGGGTGGTTCATCAGGACTTCATCGACTTCACGGGGCGAAATCTTCTCTCCTCCCCGATTTATGATCTCTTTGAGGCGTCCGGTAATCGATAAATAGCCGTCCTCGTCGAGAACTCCCTGATCTCCAGTTCGGAACCAGCCATTTGTATAGGCTTCTGCGTTCGCTGTCGGATTATTCTCATAACCCTTTGTGACATTGTCACCGCGAATGACAATCTCACCTGTCTCACCGTTTTTTAGAAGCGATCCTTCTTCGGACATGATGGCAACTTCCGGCCCGGACGCAATCCCTACACTCCCGGGTATTCGTTTCGCTGGGGGTAGAGGATTGACCGCCATTTGATGAGCAGCTTCCGTCATGCCATAGGCCTCGACCATCGGACAGCCCCATAATTCCTCAAGTGATTTCATGACCTGCGGAGGAAGCGAGGCTGAAGAGGATCTCGTAAATCTCAGGTCAGCATTCGCAACGATTTCCGCATTGCGGGCACTTCGCGCCAGGATTGCCTGGTGCATTGTTGGAACCGCAGTATACCAAGTGGGTTTTTTCTCTTCGAGCCAACTAAAGAACTTGAGGGCATTGAACCCTGTTGTACAGATGACCGTTGCTCCAGCCTGAAGGGAGGAGAGAACAGCGGCAATCAAACCATGAATATGAAAAAGCGGCATCACGTTCAGGCATTTGTCATTGCTTTGTAAATTCAAAGACCGAGCGATATTTCCAGCAGATGCGCAGATATTTATTTGGCTGAGGGGCACGATTTTAGGGCGAGAGGTTGTCCCGGATGTGTGCAAGATCAGTGCGGTATCCTCGGCATCTGCAATCCCCGGTTTCTCAGCCACACCCTTTGCAGAGGAGACAAGATCGAATTTCCCGGCAGCAGCCGTATTCTTCACCCGAAGCTCAATGATCGCAATACCGAGGTTTTTTGCCACGTCAACAGAGGCACTCTCACTTCCCTCCATCACCACAAGGGCTTTCGCGCTAAGGTCGGTCAGATAAAACTCGAATTCATCCGCTTTATAGTCCGGATTCAAGGGTGCGGTGGTCGCTCCGCACGCGATTGCAACAAATGCCGCTGCCATTTCAGGGCCGTTGGGAAGAACGATCGCAACCCGATCCTGCCTCCCGATTCCAAAACTGTTGAGCTTGGTTACAGTATTCTGCACCAGGTTTCTAAGTTCTTTATATGTGAGGTCCGCTTTGTCCGTCGCGCCGATTGCGATGGCATCTTCATTGCCATGTTCGAGCAATTCGGTCAGTTTTACAGCTCCTTGCATGAGGCTTGTCTCTCCTTTTGCGGTACCTTCGGTACTCAACCATTATGTGCTGACATCATCTATTCAAAAAATAGCTTCCAATTCTAGCAGACTTAAACTGCTGGTCGATAGTTTCGTCGGGTAGACCACATAATGCCAATGGAATTTGTCAAAGTTGAGCGGCAGCTATCTGTTTGACGTCAGCGCCTATGGAAAGGCATTGCTCTTAGCCTGTTGCCTCTTCCACAAATTTCATGGCATCTCCTAATGAGGCTATTTGGGCAATCTGAGAAGCAGAAAGCATAATCTCGAACTGAAGTTCGATTTCTTCGATGAGTGTCATATGAGCAAGAGAATCCCAACCTTCCGTATTAAACGGTGTCGAGTCTGAAGATAAATGCTCTTTAGAGACACCAAAGCAGAACGCAGCAATGGATAGGACGTCTTTTCCCGGCAAATCTGCCTTTTTTTCCAGCTCAGACGACGAGAGCTCATTCATTTGAACTTTACCAGACGCAGTTCTTGGTAAGGCATCCAATATACGAAACTCAATCGGTGTACGTTCTGCGGACAGGTTTTTTCGACAAAAGGCTGCTGCATCTGCTGGGGTAATTTTTTTCCCTGGTTTCGGAACAAGGGCGGCAACCAGGCGCTGATTACGGGTAACGTCAGCCACACCGAATACAACGGCCTCATCAATATCTGGCATATTGTTTAGGACACTTGTTACCGATTCTGGATAAATAGTAACGCCAGCCATGACAATTGCTGTTTTTTTCCGACCTACGAATTGGAAAAGCCCGTTTTCTGTTTGTCGGGCATAGTCGCCTGTTAGGAATTTTCCATTCTTAAGGACCTGATCCGTTTGCACGATGTCGTTGAAATACCCCTTCATAACCGCTGGGCCGGAAATAGTTAATTCTCCGACTTCGCCTTGGGCAACTGATAAACCCTTTGCATCCAGGATTTGTACATGACACCCAACGGGCCTTCCAAGTGTGCCAATTTGGCGCGTTGCGTCATCGGGTCCGGCAAACAGGGCGTCGCAGACAACTTCACTTAGGCCGTAAGCATTAACCACAGGAACGTTAAAAGTTTTCTCAGATCGTGTCCAAAGCTGTTCTGTCAGCACATCTGCACTTGAAAGTATAAATTTGAAGTTAGGCCCTTGAAAGGCATCGGCATTTGCCCGGCCAACGCGCTCCACTATGCTCAGCACTGCCGGAACAGTAATAAAATGCGTAATTTTCTGTTCTGGTATAGAGGCCAGAATTTTTGAGACATTTTGAACTGAGAACGGAATAGATCGATGCACAGACCCGCCAAACCATAACGCAGTAAGTGGACCTCTAATAATACCATCCACATGATGTAGACGTAGAAGATTCAGTAATTTAATATCGGAATCAAATCCATAGGCATCTGAAAAAATATCCAGCTGAGCAACTAAATTGGTATGTGTTAATTCAACCGCTTTTGGCAATGATGTTGTTCCAGATGTAAATACTAACATTGCGGTTTCAGGCGGATTGACAATTGTTTGTCTTTCTGGATTTGCCGGGGTATTGATGAGTTCAGAAACCGTGTAACTGTCCCTCGATGCAGGTATCTTTAAATCTGTATTAATCTCAATCCTTCTTGATGAAGGGAAATTTTTTACAGCCGTTGAGTTGGAAAAAATATCTGCATCAGCAAATATGACGGTCGGCTGACATACTTTTAGACAATCATCAAATTCACTTCCCTTTGCGTAACCATCGCCAATAACAGGTGTAAGCCCTGATCGAAGCAATGATAAGAAAAGGACGATGATGGCTCGATCATTCTTTGAAAAAATAGCGGCTCTATCGCCGATTGAGAGGCCTAAATTTTGAAAAGCAGTATCGAGATTGTTCATCTCACGCAATAAATCTGCGTAGGTCACTATGCCTTCCGACAATTCGGCAAATACCTGGTCCCCTCCAGCATTGAGAATCCGGTCTATCCGGCTACAAAAATTGAAGAATGGCGCATCAGTCGCCGCTTGAATTGAATTTGGCATTTCCCGTCTCTTTTCCATTTAGCCTCAATAGTTCACTAAGTATGGTCGTTAAAACATTTGCGTAATCTGGATCACGGAGCATGGATAAGTGGTCTCCAGGGACATTATGCATAATAACTGGTCCATGAATAAATCTATTCCACCCTAGATCTCCAATACCGTAGTTCCATGCAGCGTTATTCTGCCCAGCCTTTAATACGATTGCTGCTCCAGCTTCCCACTCCCGTGGATTGTATTCAGACATCATCCTATACATCTGTCGAATTATGTGCCGATATGATTCAGGATGTTGGCTCAAGTCAAAACGAATTTGGCCGTACTCGTTTAAAATCATCGGATCAATTTTTCTCAAGACTAGATGGTGCCAGTTACTGCACAGAAAACGAACAGCATAAAGCATTTCCAAAAGCGGTGACTGAACCAATCGAGCATAAAAACTTTTGGATCGAATTATAGTGTCCAGAATAAACAGTCTGCTGAAAATACCATGGGATTTCGAAAGCCAATGCGCCGTCTCAAAAGCAAAGTATCCAGCAAAGGAAAACCCGCAGACATTGATTGGTTCCGGAAGGTTTGCCTCCGCAATATCTTTAGCGAAGCGTGCCGCAGTATCGATAAGAGACAGATTGTCCAAATTTTCCACCATGTCATGCGCAAGACGAACGCCGTAACAGTTTATGTCTTTAGAAAGTTTTTGAACTATCGGTTTTGCATAGAGTACATTTCCACCGAAGTCTGGAAAGAAGACTAAACTGCCTCCAGCGGAGCATTTACTCAAGGTAAAAACTGTAGAGGAATTATTTGACTGATTGGTCATACCCTATGGCTTCTCGTTTGAGGGCTGGCGCCGGAATGGTAATCTCTCAGCCTCGGCAAGACGTTCTTGACGGGCGGACTCGCTTTTACGAGCTAGGCTCATTTTCGCAATGTCGCTGAAGCTGGGGTCTACAAACCACATAGCGTGATGTGTTGGTTCCATAGCAATACCCCGCTCAGATTTGTGGAGACCAGTTGCGCCAAAATTAATTGTGTCTTGATTGGCCATAATTGCCTGTTCAATAGCCTGATACATACTCATTTCGAAAAGGAGAAATGGAATACTGCCCGTATGTCCCCAATGTTGTGCAAACCGTATATCTGACGTGATAACATCCAGTTGGACGGCGATCCAAGCTTCATCCTTAAGCGCGACATTTATTTCCAAAGAATTCTCCATGCTTTCAAATACCATCTCGAAATATTTTGAATTGAGCCACGGAGTGGTCGTATTTCGATCAAATGTCGATTTGTATAATTCGAAAAATTTGGGCACCAGATCAGGGCTTATCTCTTTCCCGGCAAATGATTTAAAATTCAGGCCAAAAGCTGCCACTTTGCGGCGCTCTGACAAAACTTTGGACCTTTTCGAACTTCGCATCTTACCAATGAATTCGTCAAAACTATTTACGCCATCCGCTTTCCAAACATAGGCATTCCCTTCGGTTGCTATAAACTCCGATTGCCTGACAAAAGCATTTTCGTCATTTGACATATAGGAAATCTGAACTGAAGAGGCTCGGCATTCCAATGCTTGCTTCATGAGGAATTCCATTAATTCGGTACGGGCTGTCGCTGCCTCTACACCTTTTTTTACGAGTAAACGTGATCCGGATATAGGTGTGAAGGGTACTTCAACTTGCAGCTTGGGGTAGCAGGAGCCAACAGATCGTTCGTGTGCCATCGCAAGACCTAAATCGACGCCTAGCTCACCTTGAGAATGGGTTTTGAGGTAAGCAGGAACTGCAGCGACAATATTACCGCCGTTATCCCTTAAGGCAACGTGTCGCGGGCTAAATCCAGTATCGGGTGATACGACGCCACTTTCCTCCAAGGCAGGCAAATGCTGATCTTTAACAAAAGGATCTTTATTGCCAGCGCATTTATTCCAGTCGGCTTCTGGAATATCACTAATGCTAGTGTGGCAGGTTGCATTCCACTTTCCTATGCGAGCAGATACATTCATCGACCGGCCGTTCTTTGAGAAACGCTTTTCGTCTTTTGGCCGCTATCACGACGCGGATCCCCTATCGCCTCGTATTGGCCATCATTAGATTTAACAATGCAGATAGAAGGCCGATTGACACCACGCGAAGTTTCACGCGTAATTTTGTGACCGCTCTCTTCCAGTTTGACAGCGACGGGGTTAGGAATGTCGTCTTCGATCACTATTTTGCCTGCAAAGGAAAGATGAGGTTCACTTGATGCCGGAATGGAATGGGTGAAGACGCGCGGAGCGTTCACTGCAGCCAACAAAGATTGATCGAAGACAAAATGATTCATGAGTATTTGAACTGCGGTTTGAAGCTGCAGGTCAGCGCCCGGGCCCCCACCAGCGATAAACTGACCCTCACGAGTGCGGATAATAAATGGACAAGCGCTAACGCGCGGTCGTTTGCCCGGGTATAGGCACGCAGGATGATCGGCCGCAACATAACTTTGGCTGCCTCGTGTGGATATTACAAATCCAAGATTTGGGACAGCTGGGGAGTCGAACGAGCTATCGCTTGGCGTCGATGCAAAAATGTTCCCGTGCTTGTCGGCAATGATTGCAACGGAAGTATCCAATGCTGGAACCGAAGCTGTATTCTTCTGGTAAGTGGAGATATTTGGTTTCTCAAATCCCTTGAAACTTCCCGCGGTCGGCAAGGCGGTAAATGCCTCATCGATACGAATTTGGCGTGCACGTGCCGCGGCATACGCCGGCGACAGAAGTTGTTCGCTCGGTACATTTACAAAATCTGGGTCTCCATAATAGGCTTCACGATCTGCCATCGAGAGTTTCATCGCTTCTAAAAATATATGATGCTGAGACGGCTTCTTTTCTGGCGGATTCTCCTGATAAAACTGTTCCAAAATCTGTAGTGACTGCGATAGCACAGGTCCTTGTGACCAAAATCCACAGGTAAAGGCAGTTCCACCAAAAACCGCAGCCGTTGTTGCCGGAACAATCGGTGTTTTATGTGAAGCAAGATCCGCATGTGTCATCAACCCATCCTGCTGAATGACATGACGGATCATTTCATCTGCAATTTCCCCTTTGTAAAATATGTCACGAACCGCAGACAATCCAGCCATCCGTCCATTTTTTGAAGCGGCCTTTCGATCTGCATCGATCATAGCACCTAGCGTGGTTGCCAAATTTGATTGAATAAATACCTGACCGAGTTGAACTGTCTGGTCATTCGGCAGCCAAATGCTTGTGTTCTCTTCATAGCGGCGGTAGTACCGTTCGAATTGTACCGTACAATCGACAAGGTCCTGATGTGCGGGAAATCCATCTTTAGCCAGAATTCTGGTAGGTTCCGCGAGTTCGGAGAAGCTCATGCTCCCGAACCGTTCCAATGCCGTAATCCAGGCATCAGGACATGCAGGTGTAACGGTCCTTAAAATACCTTGAGGAATTCTACCACGATATTTTCCCTCGAAAAGCGTCCTGTCGATTGCAAGTGGCCAACGTCCAGCGCCTTCGATTGAATAGACTAATTGGCTTTCTGCCAGATATATCAAGATCGGGGAGACGCCGCCAAATTGTACCTGTTCGGAATGGAGAACGGTCAACGATATGGATGCCGCGACCCCTGCATCTACTGCATTTCCGCCGGAATCTAACACATCAGCAGCAATCTCTGCGGCTCTACTGTGCCCTACCGAAATAGCATAAGGAGCGCTGCTATCTGCATTTTGCTTTACCACTGCGACCAACTCAATAAATGTTCGACGTCAATTCGTCGCTTCATCGAAATACTACATCACATTCAAATAATACAACTTTATGAGTTAATTTTCTATTTTCGTCCTTTGACGAAGTTCGCATCGATAAATTTGATCATTTAACAATCGTTTGGAGAGCTTATTGGCCGTCTCTTTTCCGTTTCAGCACAAAAAACAAACGACACCGCAAATCAGGACCGCGCCACAGTCAGGATACTCGCATCAGCCTCGGGCTTCAGGCAGGTGCCGGAATCCTACGGCCAGACGATTCCAGGTATTCATCAGGGAGATAATGAGCGTTAAGTCAACGATCTGCTGTTCTGAGAAATGATTCTTCAATTCGTTGTACAGATCTTCTGGCGCATTCGTATCAGGCAAGAACGTCACGGCTTCTGTCCAGGCAAAAGCCGCTCGCTCGCTTTCTTCAAAAAACGGGCATTCGCGCCATACGTCAAGGCAATCAAGGCGCTGCTGCGTTTCACCTTCGGCCCTTGCCTGAGTGGCATGAAGGTCCACACAATATACGCATCCGTTAATCTGAGAGACCCGTAACTCAATCAACGCCTGCAATTTCCTCTCAATGGACGTAACATGCTTGTTGAGAGCAGCTAGGCCGTTTATCGCTTTCGAGTTAATTTCAAGATAGTTAGCTCGTTCAATCATTTTTTGGAGTTCCGTAAAGAAGGGTCATCCCCTGAACTGGAGTCTTTGCTGATATTATACTAACCTTTTTCTGTGGTATCCTATTTTCGGTATTATGAATTTCTCTGGTGCTGTCACATTAACTTAGTGGCCATGTAGTTTCGCCTCTACGGGAGGTAAATATAGTAACACCCGCCAAAACCGTATCCAAGTTTATTCGCTATGAAATAGCCTCCAGGAATTCACGATTTTGAAAGGCTTCGCGAATTGCTTGCGCCATTCCAGCTTTGGTACTGCATTCGATTTGTGTTCGTCGCCGAAGAACAATGCTCGTTCCCTGAAGTTGCGGGAACCCCTCAGCGAGGGTCAGTTCTCGACAATCGGAAGGAATTTGGCTTTGAGCCAGGATTGCAACGGCAATACCCGATGATACGGCTGCTTGGAGCCCAAACGTACTGCTGCTTTCATACGAGACCCGATAGTCTTTTTGGCTCTGATCAAGACTTGCAAGCGCCCAATCCCTCCACCAGCAACCACGTTCACTGACCGCTATGGGAATTGGGTCACATTCGTGCTGAATATGCGTATCCGATGTGACCCACACCACAGGATCGTTGAGAAGCACCTCTCCACCAATCATAGCCGCGTCTTCATGGACCACGACAAGATCGAGTTCACCCTTGTCAAGATAGGCCCTCAGCTCGGACGACGTAGCACAACGAACTGTTACTTCGACTTTCGGATGCATCTTGGAAAATCTGGACAGAACACGAGGAAGAACGGTCCCTCCATATTCCTCCGGTATGCCTATCCTGACAAAACCATCGAGAGGATTTGCATGCAATGAAAGGGCTGCTTGATCGAGAAGTGAAATGATCCGTTTCGAATCTTTAACAAGCCGTTCTCCAGGCGAAGTAAGTGTGACACCACGAGGGCCGCGTTCGAACAATCGTTCACCGACAATCTCCTCCAATTTCTTTACTTGAACACTAATGGCGGATTGTGTTCGTCCGACAATTTCTGCAGCGTGCGTAAAATTGCCAGCTTCCGCAATCGCAACAAGCGTACGCAGAAGATCGCTGTCCAGGTTAGGATTCATGATGAAATTTCCAAATTTAATAGATATGAATTAATCATATTTCTATCATTCTAATTATTCGTTTTATAAATGTCTATAGCTATTCCATATTGCCTAGAGAGAGAAATATGGAAGCTAAGATATGGACAATCAATACAGCCTAAATTCAGTGCCCCGTCCGCATGAGTGGATAGCGCTAATTTTATCCAGAATTAGCAAAATATATAGAAATTCTACGCGGAAACAAAGGCAAAAAAGGCTATTCTCATACTACGGTGATGGATTGGAAAGTAATGTCTTGCCGTTCAACGATCTGAATGGAAAGGCAGGCAAGGATCTTAACCGCAATCCATCTCTAGATATCATGGCAGCATATCCAAATTCTTATATAGAGAGCGATCTAGGCATAAATTCACGTCATACCAGAAAGCACCTACAGTAATTTTTCAATAACAGGTTGAGGCGAAAAAGGAGAACATCATGCTCACCGAGGTCCATATTCACTACCGTGCGAAGAGCCAAATCATCGCAATCGGTATAGTGCTATTGGCGATCCTTGCTGCGCTTTCAATCAGCACGATAACGAAGCAAGGCCCGAAAAAGTTTTCGAACCCCGAGTCAGTCGAAACCGAACCTACCAAAGAAAATCTAAAATCAAATATCCCCAGAAGACCTTACCCCCCAGTTATCCCGCCCATAAATCAAAAGCGTTTTTACAAATGACTTCAAGGGATACTGTCACGCTAATCTCGTGGAAAAGAATATTGTTCTGAATTAGCCTTCTTTGATGCAAAAGACCTCCTGTCGGCGCCATCGTTTCCGGCTCACATCATTCACAATGTACCAAGTCAGAACATTCGGTGCCTACATAATGTTAGTGCGACAGCGCCATTACTTTGTCATATCAACGAGTTTTGAGCGCGATGACGAGGCATCGCGCTCCAGGTCATCATCGATATGAAGCCACGTCAGACGCTGCGACTCATGGGCATGAACTTCCGGAGCGAGATCGTTGGCTTGGTCAAGAACTCCAACCCCGATGTAAACTTGTCCAGGGAGATAATCGTAGCGCCCGGCAAGCGGAGATCCGCAGTCAGCGCAATGAGTGCGCGTTACTCCAGGATTGGCAGCAATCTCGCGGCCTTCGTCAGGTGTGAAAGTTACCGCCTTTTCATCAAATGCTGCAAACGCCGCAACAGGGGCACCTGTCACACGGCGACAATCAATGCAGTGGCAGTAGGCAACGGCTTGCGGTGCCTGAGTCGTCCTGATTCTAATAGCTCCGCAATAGCATTGCCCCGTAACCACTGTCGCCCTACCGTTGCTCATTGCTGTCATCTTTTATCCTTGTACAACCCCAATCCATTTTATCGTGTCACGGACTATGTTCTTAGTCCACCCAATCACGTCCGGGAACAGCGGATATAAGTGATCGGGTGTATTCTTCCTTCGGTGAATTCAGCAATTTATGTGTAACGTCGAGTTCAACAATTTGGCCTTTATTCATCACGGCTATCCGATCACTAATTCGTGCCGCTATCCTAAGATCATGGGTGATGAAAACAATTGATAATTGGAACTCCTCTTGAATACTCTCAAACAACCTTAGCACTTGTTCCTGGACGGTCACATCCAGTGCCGAAACTGGCTCATCTGCAATAATAACGTCGGGCATTAGGGAAAGAGCCCGGGCAATGGCAATTCTTTGGCGCTGCCCCCCGGAAAATTCGTGGGGATATCTATTGAGTGACCGGCCATCCAATCCTACGCGTTCCAGCCAATGTGATGCGCTTTCCATAGACTCCTTCCACGTGCGTCCTTGCGCGTGCATACCGCGCGCTATTTGCTTGCCTACCTGCCATCGCGGATTGAGCGACGAATATGGGTCTTGAAACACCATTTGAATTCTCCGCCTTGCCCTACGCAATGCCAGCCCTTTTAACTCAGACATTGCACAATCACCGATATGGACACTCCCAGCGTCTGCGTCACTTAAATGCATTAGCACCCGCCCCAACGACGACTTTCCTGATCCAGATTCTCCAACGACTGACAGGGTTTCACCTTTAGCAAGTGTAAACGACACATCATTAACCGCGACAATCTTGCGACCCTTGCGCCATAAGCCACCAATATTGTAAATCTTTTTCAAACCCTGAACGACCAGCACATTATCTTCTGAATGTAACTTTACCCTTGCTTCCTTTGGAAATTTGGGGACGGCGTTCAGAAGTTGAACCGTGTAAGGGTGTTGAGGATCGGATAAAACTTGCTCGGCATTCCCTGATTCAACAAGCTTGCCTTGCTTAAGTACCGCTACTTGATCGGCTATTTCAGCGACTACGCCAAAATCATGAGTAATAAAAATCACGCCCATTTGTCGATCACGCTGAATCTGCCGCAAAAGCTCTAGGATCTGCGCCTGAGTTGTTACATCTAGAGCTGTCGTTGGCTCGTCGGCAATTAGCAGTTTTGGCTCCAGCGACAGCGCAATGGCAATCATCACTCTTTGGCGCTGGCCTCCTGAAATTTGATAGGGATAACTTTTGGCAATACGTTCAGGGTCAGTTAGGCCAACCGCATCGATCGCATCATAAAGTATTGTCAGCCTCTCACTGGCGGGGAGATTTCGATGATATCGAATGGTTTCGTCAATTTGATCTCCAATCCGCATCAATGGATTAAGTGCTGTCATCGGCTCTTGGAAGATCATCGCAATTTCAGAGCCGCGAAGATGTCGAAAATCTTTTTCTGAAATCCTGGAAATTTCCTCTCCGCCCAGACGGATTTCACCGCTGCTCTTTTTAAGTTCCTTTGGCAGCAATCCCATAATTGCATGGGCAAGCACAGATTTCCCTGAGCCGGATTCACCAACAATACATAATAATTCATTCCGGCTCAGACTAATTGAGACATCCTCAACCGCCTTGAGCCTATCCCCTCTTTCCGGCAAGTCGATCGACAAGTTTCTGATGCTCAGTAGGGGCTGCTTCATCTGTTCCGATTCTCATTCAGTTTTGGGTTTAGCGCATCATTCAGACCTTCACCAACTAGGTTCACTACGAGCACAGTCGCTATGATTGCGATACCCGGAAATACACTCATCCACCACGCCTGGCGGAGTACAGTTCGGCCCGCACCAATCATATATCCCCAGCTTGTAAGATTAGGGTCTCCCAGCCCAAGAAAACTTATCGCACTTTCCAAAAGTATTGCCGTTGCAACCCCCAAAGATCCCAACACAATTATTGGAGGCAATGCATTTGGTAGTATTTCATGTATGGCAATATCCCATGGTGTCCGCCCTGCAGATACTGCGGCAGCAACATAGTCTTGGTTTCGCAAGGCGAGAAACTCTGCGCGAGTTAACCGTGCAATAGGAGGCCAGGATACCAAAGCTATTGCTGATACTGTCGAAACAATAGAAGGTTCAAATATGGCCACCAAGAGTATTGCCAATACGAAGCTTGGGATCGTCTGGAAAAGCTCTGTTAACCTCATTAGCAAGAAATCTATTCTGCCAGAAAAAAACCCTGCAGCTCCACCAATGGTCAAACCAAATACTACCGACACCAGAGTCGCTATCAACCCAACCATTAGTGATACGCGTCCCCCATAAATTATGCCGGCGAAAATATCCCTCCCAAGTGTATCCGTCCCAAAAAGAAACTTATCCCCGAAAGGAGGAGTGAACGGTCGGCCCACCATATCCCATGGCCCTGTAGGAGAGATGAAAGGTGCCAAAGTTGACGTGCCTACAATGCATAGCAAAACAAAAAGCCCGATCGTAGCGCCACGGTTGCGAAGGAATATCTTTAAAACCTGAAACGTCATGATATTTCCACTCGTGGGTCAAACAACCGATAGCCGATGTCAGTCAATATATTGAAAAAGACAACGAGAACGGACGTAATCAGGAAGACACCCATTAACACAGGGTAATCGCGTTGCAGTAAGGCATCAAAAGCCAGTCGTCCAATTCCTGGCCAGGCAAACACTGTTTCTACAACAACGGCACCTCCTACAAGGTGCCCCGCCTGCATGCCAGCAACTGTGATGATTGGAAGTAGAGCATTCCGAAGAACATGCGCGTTCATAATACGAGATTGAGGTAGCCCTTTTGCTCGAGCAGTCTTAACAAAATCAAGCCGTAGGACTTCAAGAACTGATGTCCTTGTCAGCTTCATATAGGTAGCAGCATACAACAGCGATAATGTAGTTGCGGGTAAAACCAAATACTGAAGTCGATCAAGAAAACTCGCTGCGAAGCCACCGTTTTCTCCAAAGGTTTGGCTCCCAAAGGCCGGCAACCATCCAAGGCCAACAGAAAATACTAATATTAACATCAGGCCTGTAAAGAAAATAGGACTGGCATAAAGGAGCATGGCAATCGAGCTTATTCCGAAGTCCGTCCATTTTCCTCGATGCCTCGCAGCCAAAGCGCCGGACCAAATTCCGACCGCCAGCGCAATAATAAATGCAGACATCGTCAATAAAAGAGTATTGGGCAACCTCTCCAATACAAGATCCAGGACGGGCTGTTTTTGACGATAGGAATATCCTAAATCAAACTGAAATAGCTGAGAATAATAGGCAGCTATTTGCACATACATGGGTTGATCCAAACCGAATTCCGCTCTTAAGTCTTTGAGATACTGTTCGTCTGCCGCGCCTGATTGGCCGGCGATAACAGCAGCCGGATCTCCTGGTGCCAGCCTGATGAGTGTAAAGTTCATCAAGCTGACTGCCAGTACCACGAGTAGTGCCTGCATAGCCCTTCGAAAAATTGCAAGCAAGATGCGCATCAATACCGCTCCACTCTATTTTTCTATCCAAACATCAGCAAAGCTGCCATTCACACCATGTGCTGTCGTGACCAGATCGCGCACGGTGTTTCTATAGACAGTTGGGAATTTCATCTCAACAAGCCATGATACAGGAACGTCTTCGACGAGAATGTCTTGAGCCTTCGAATATACCTCCTGAAGTCTGTCTTGATCAGTTTCTGACGTCGCCTGCGCGAACAGATCATCAATATCTTCGTTGACATAGCCCATGGTATTGGAAAATAAGACATTACGAATATTTGAGGATACGTAGGTGCGATGTACGCCGATTGCGGGATGCCCCAGCTGATAGATAAAATCCAGGGTTAGTTCGTAGTCCCAGTTTGATACTTTTTGCGCCCAGGTTCCACGATCAACTGTCTCCAGGGTAACGTCAATCCCTACTTTGCTGAGTGCTTGCTTAATGTATTCGCAGGTCCTGACAAACGTTGTCCCGTAGGGTAAGCACAGTAGTTTAACTTTGTTCCGTACTCCGGACGCATCTTTTGTAAGGCCCATTTCTTCCAGCAATGCTTCTGCTTTAGCAAGATTTAGAGCATATTTTGATACATCAGGGTCATAAAATTGCATAGTAGAGGTAATTGGACCCGTTGCAGCTTTAGCGGACCCAAACCAGATTGCGTCCGCAATGAAATCGCGATCAATCGCATACATGAGCGCTTGGCGATATCGTTTATCCCCGAGAGGCCCCTTCCGATGGTTTATTTCTATCCAGGACAGAGGTGAAAAGAACTCATAACCTTCATATGTAACGTCAAAATCAGGTGACTGGCGAAATCTGTCAATATCGACATACTCGATATCAGAAAAACTTGTTACCTGCACATCCCCACGCTCCAAAGCTATTGCTCTTGCGGCTTCATCAGGAATTACTCGGAATAAAATTTCGTCCAAATATGGGAGACCTTCAATCCAGTAGTCTTCGTTGCGAACGAGTTGAATGTATTCTCCTTTTTTCCATTCCTGGAATTTGAAGGGCCCGGTTCCAATTGGAGTAGCGTTCGCCGGGTTTTTCTTGTAGTCGGTTCCTTCGTATATATGCTTTGGCATCATCGGCGCGGTATTCATCGCAAGAGCTGTCAGAAATGCACTAAACGGTTTTTTTAAAGTGATAACAACTGTGTCAGCATTTGGTGTCTCGATACTTTCAATTGACGCCATCGTCGTTCTGGCAATTGGATGTGTTTGAGGGAGCATTGTTCCTAGAGAAAAATCGACATCTGCTGATGTAAACGCCTCGCCATCATGCCATTTTACATCATCTTGTAATTGAAATGTATAAGTGAGCCCATCATCGGATACTGCCCAGGATTTTGCTAGACTTGGGACCGGCTTCAGGCTCTTGTCGAAAGCAAGCAAGCCCTCATATATCTTCCCGCCAACGGTTTGAGTAGGAGCCTGCAAATTCAAACCAAGAATTAAAGTTGCAGGCTCAGGATTAATAACCATAGAAAGCCGTCCACCGCGTTCCTGAGCGACGGAAAATTGCGGAATAAGTGTCGTTAATAAAAGTCCGACAATTCCCAATATTTTAATGAAAATCTTTTTCATACTTCACCTCCTGTAAAGATCTATTTTAAGTCAGTATTTTCGCCTTTCTTAATGAGGCGCTTTTTGGTTATTTGAGTTATCTGTGTAGCAACGGATTTAAGAACGACTTTAGATTTGCGCCCAAATTTGGCCCGTCGTAGCC
>Ga0315338_1001337_pt1 | contig 32031 bp, 22 predicted proteins | sample ASW8metaG_FD_204518 | JGI IMG/M metagenome (GOLD analysis project Ga0315338, IMG submission 204518) | Ammonia-oxidizing marine archaeal communities from Monterey Bay, California, United States - ASW #8 | ecosystem: Environmental > Aquatic > Marine > Coastal | place: USA: California | collected... | reverse complement strand
CCCCGCTGCCGGAAACACCGATGCTGGCGTCAAAGAGGTCAGCTCCGTTGTTGTTTCCGCGGAAGACATAATCGGAGGAATAACCTGCGCCAATACTAGTCTCAATGTCCGCGTTGGCGGTGCCAAGCAGGGACAAGGAGAGTCCTGTAAGTGCTAGAATACGTGTAGGTCTCATAACGTCAGAGATAAAAACACAGATCATGCCAACAAGGAAAGTAAAAACTTAGGGGAACCTTATAATTAGATTATATTTACTATAATCGCGGGAAATTGCTTCTCCTTTTCCAGGGCATAAACGGCCTGACTACCCTTCTAGCCGGAAACCGGGGTCAAACATCCTCGATTCCTTCTCCAGGGAAACCTGTAACGGGTAGTCCAGGTCACCTGATTGATCGGACCGCGGAGGGAAATACCTGCCTTCAGACTTTCAAGAAAGGGCTCGTTCCGGAAAACCAGCCCTTTGCAGGGACATTCAGGCGGCCGGGGACTCTATTCGAGGGAGTAGGCGCTCTCACCGTGGACACTCTGGTCGAGGCCTTCGTTTTCCTCTTCCTCGGAGACCCGGAGACCGGTGGTGGCCTTCAGAATGCGGACAATGACCACCGTGCCCACCACCGAAAGGGCTGCGGTGATCCCGACCCCGATGAACTGGGTCCTAAGCTGGCTGACCATGTCGTCCACCCCGGAGCCACCGAAGGTGCTGGTCCCCACTACCGCAACGAGGATGGATCCCATCATGCCGCCCACTCCGTGGACCGCAAAGACGTCGAGGGTGTCGTCGATTCCCAGCTTGTCCTTCACGAAACCGCAGGCGAAGTAGCAGACCGCTCCGGCCAGGAACCCAAGGATGAGCGCACCGACCGGTCCAACATTTCCGGAGGCCGGGGTGATGGTGGCGAGACCGGCGAGCATTCCGGTCACAATTCCCACCAGGCCTGCCTTGCCGGTCTTGATTTTCTCGATGACCATCCAGGTGAGGCTGGCGGTGGCGGCCGCGATATGGGTCACCAGCATGGTGAGCCCGGCCGCTTCATTGGCCGCGAACCTGCTACCGGCGTTAAAGCCGAACCAGCCCACCCAGAGCATGGCGGCCCCGATCATGACCATCCCGGGATTGTGGGGCGGTTGCACACTGTTCGGAAAGCCCTTGCGTGGTCCGAGCATCCTGGCGAGGACGAGAGCGGAAACGCCCGCGGTGGTGTGCACCACGATACCACCCGCGAGATCGATGGTGCCGGCCTTAAACATCCATCCTTCTGCACCCCGGAGCCAGTGGGCCACCGGAACGTAGACGATGGTGAGCCAGAGGGCGGTGAAAAGAAGGACCGCCCTGAAGCGAATGCGCTCCACGCAGGCACCCACCACGAGAACCGGGGCGATGATGGCGAAGGACATCTGGAACATCACAAAAACGGTCTCCGGAAAATCCCTGCCGTTGAACCCTGCCACCCCATTGAGGAAGAGGTGCTGCATGTCTCCCAGGAAGGCGTTACCATCCGAGAAGGCGAGGGTGTAGAGATCAACCACCCAGAGGATGGAGGCCAGGCAGGCGATCGCGAAACAGTGCATCAGCACGCTGAGCACGTTCTTGGAGCGGACCCGTCCGCCGTAGAAGAGGGCCAGCCCCGGCAAGGTCATGAAAAGGACCAGGACCGTGGCCGTGATCATCCAGGCCGTGTTGCCGGAGTCGAGGACGGGCGGAGCTTCTTCCTCCGCTGCCGCGGTGCCAATGAGCGCCAGGAATGCCAGCGCCCCCGGCATGAGCTTTCCAAAGTTTGTTGTCATGTTGCCATGTCCGCCCCTCAGGACACAAGAGTGCGCCTGAAACGCAACGCAATTGGCTCAACCGTTATTAACAAAAACAGCCCCCGACCGCAAAGCGGTCGGGGGCCGACAAAAACCTCCCGGGAAAGTCTAGCGATCCGAGCCGTAGGCTTCCTCTCCATGGTAGGTGACATCGAGACCGGAGTCTTCCTCGTCCTCGGAGACCCGCCCTCCCCCGGTCAGCGCCTTGGCGATCAGGAAGGCAATCACGGACACGGCTCCGGACCAGACGACCGTCACGCCGACGGCCTTCACCTGTATGAGGACCTGCCCGCCGATGCCATGTTCGGGAACTTCGCGCATGAATACGCCCGTCAGGATCGCTCCCACGATTCCGCCAATTCCGTGCACGCCGAATACATCCAGACTGTCGTCGTAACCCAGGGCTCGTTTGATCGAAGTGGCAAAGATGTAACAGACCAAGCCGGCCGCGATTCCAATCACGAGGGCTCCGCACACAGTGGTGGATCCCGAGGCCGGGGTGATCGCCACCAGGCCGGCAACCGCCCCGGTGGCGGCTCCCACTGCCGTTGGCTTCCCGGAGATAATCCACTCAATTGCCAGCCAGGCCAGGACCGCAGCTGCGGTGGCAACCTGGGTCACCAGCATCGCGTAACCCGCCGTGCCATCGGCGGCGAGCTGACTACCCGCATTGAATCCGAACCAGCCCACCCAGAGGAGCGAGGCTCCGATCACGGTGTAGGCCACGTTGTGGGGAGCCCTGCTCGAAGTGGGATAGCCCTTACGCTTGCCCAGCATGATACAGGCCACCAGACCGGCTACTCCTGCGTTGATGTGGACCACCGTGCCCCCCGCAAAGTCCAAGGCCTTCCAGCCAGCAAAGAGGCCGTCCACTTCAGTTTCGTCTCCTGCAAAGAACCACGCCATGTGCCAGATCGGCAGGTAGGATCCAATGGCCCAGATAGTAGTGAAAATCAGGACTGCGCTGAACTTCATACGCTCCGCAAAGGCTCCCACGATCAGGGCCGGGGTGATGATGATGAAGGTCATCTGGAACACGACGTAGACGCTCTCCGGGATGCCTCCGCTCACTGTGTCCGCCCCCACTCCCTCCAACATGACCTTGCTCCCACCACCGAGGAGGGAACTGCCGGGCGTGGAGGCGAAGGAATAACCGAAAATAACCCACAGAATCGACATGACCGCCGCAATGACAAAACACTGCATCAGGATGGAGAGGATATTCTTGCTCCGCACCAGCCCGCCGTAGAACAGTGATAGTCCGGGCAAGGTCATGAGGAGGACCAGCACCGCGGCAACCATCATCCACGCGGTGTCCCCGGAGTCCAGGGGGCCATGAGAGTGGGGAGCGTGAGTGGCGGCTTCCTCTGCCGCAACAGTTCCGACCAGCGCCAGGAATGCCAGCGCTCCAAATATCAGTTTTTTCAGGTTTCTCGTCATTTGTCCGTATTCACGAATGGTTGAGCCTGAAATCAAGCAAGGAGCGTGCCAACTCTCCACTCCCCGCCCAAACTACGCGTAATTCACAGCCTTTTTCGTGTTCGGGAGGGCTGTCGACTGCTTTGCTTCCGGGAAAGCGATGCGGCTTCTCCTGATCGACAATTCCAACACCCGCACCAAGTTCGCACTCAGCGCTCCCGGTCAGCAGGGCTACGATATTCAACGGGTCCCCACCCGGGAATTGGAACCCACTTTCATCGAAAAACTGCAGGCCCTCGAATTCGATGCCTCCGTCATCTCCTCCGTCGTCCCCGAGAAAACCGCTCTCCTCCGGGAAGGACTGACCGCAAGACCGCTCCACGAAATTTCGCACCAGAGCGCCCTGTCCATCGGCATTGACTATCCCCGTCCCGAGCAGATCGGAGCAGATCGCCTGGCCAACGCCGTGGCCGTGCACGCCCGGATTGGAGCGCCCGCCATCGTGATCGACTTCGGAACCGCGGTCACCTTCGACGTGGTGGGAGGGTCCGGGACGCAGGCCAGCTACCTTGGTGGCGTGATCGCCCCGGGGCTGGCCTCCATGACCGACTACCTGCACCAGAGCACTGCCCTCCTCCCCGAGATTGATCTCGCCGAACCGGAATCCGCCATCGGCAAATCGACCACCGAGGCCATGCGGGCGGGTGCGGTCTACGGCTACCGCGGGATGATCCGCGAGGTCCTCCAGGCCATTCAGCGTGAACTGGACGCAGCGCCCACCGTCCTGGCCACCGGCGGCGACGCGGCCCTCATTGCGGCGGGGCTCCCCGAAGTCCACGAGGTCATTGCAGACCTCACCCTCGAGGGCATCCGCCTCATCGGGGAGCGAAACCTTACCTGACCAGCGCTCCAATCAGCTCTTCTGACCATTTTCCCGGTCCGGAAGTCCGGGAGCTCCATTCACGATCTCCTCGATGGCCTTCCGCACCACCTCGAAATCGGAATCATTCGTCACCGGTTCCAGGTCGCGGGGAGGAGCGAGGGGCAGCTCCACCCAGGTCCGGCAACCCCCGTAATTCTTCCCGTAAGTCAGGCTGACTGGCTCAGGCAACCGGAACACGCGCACCAGCGCACAGTGAATCTGCTGCAGCTCTCCGCAGTCAAAGCGTTCCCTCACCAGATCCTCGGTCCAGACGTGGTAGGGCTCCAGGGCCACCACCTGCTCCCAGTCCGTGAGAGTCCGCGCCCACAGGGCTTCACACCAGATTGAGATGGGCACTTCCTCCCCCACTTCCCACTCTCCCGCCTTCGCCCGGAGGGAACCTGGCCCCCTGACCTGCGCCTGGGCGTGGAAGCGGGTGGGAAAAAGGAGAAAGCGCTCCTGCCTGAAGGAGAACCCCTCCCGGCCCTCGTGAATGCCTCCCTTGCGCAGCAGGACATGCTGCCGACCCTCCCCCAGGGCATCGCAAACGGCCACCCACTCCTTGTATCCGGCACAATGATCCACGCCCCCATTCATCGCCCGAGGGGCATCATGTCAAAATAATCCGTTTCCAATCTTCCTTCTTCGGCGTATGCCCGGTCCGTGTCCAACACTCCGCAACCGGTCCAGGCTCACACCTTCCACGCTGTTGGCGAAGGAGATTCTCCCCTCGCCCTTCGCGAGGGCGGTGCACTCGGGGCCGTCCAGCTCTCCTACCAATCCTGGGGTGAGCTCAATGCCGGGAAATCAAATGCGATCCTGATCTTTCACGCCCTCTCCGGCTCCCAGAACGTCACCGGCTTCAATCCAGCCATTCCGGAAGCCGGTGACTTGTGGAACGGGGAGGTCCAGGAAGGCTGGTGGAACGGCATGGTCGGCCCCGGCAAGGCCATCGATACCGACCACTACTTCGTGGTGTGCTTCAACCTGCTCGGCGGTTGCTACGGTTCCACCGGACCAGCCTCGCCCGATCCGCAAACCGGGACGCCCTATGGTTCCTCCTTCCCTCACGTCTCCATCTCGGACCAGGCCACGGTGGCCGGCCTTCTGCTTGATCACCTTGGCATCGACTGTCTCCATGCCGTGGCCGGCCCCTCGGTCGGTGGACTTGCCGCCCTCACCTTCGCTACCAATTTCCCTCAACGCGTACGCACCATCCTCTCGCTGGCGAGCGGCATCAGAACCACCGTCCTCAATCGTCTTATCCTCTTCGAGCAGATCCTGGCCATCGAGAACGACCCTCACTTCCAAGGTGGAGATTACTACGACCACGAGCATCCCGACCTCGGCCTGACCCTGGCCCGGATGATCTCGCACAAGACCTTCGTCCACCTCGATGCCATCGAGCGCCGAGCCCGGCGGGACGTCATCCACCAGAGCGATGCACTCTCATGGTACCAGGTCCGCGACCAGTTCCAGAGCTACATGCTCTATCAGGGCAAGAAGTTCGTGCAGCGCTTCGATGCCAATACCTACCTGCGCATTATCGACATGTGGTCGCGCTACGATGCCGCCCGGGAAGGTGATGCCGGGAGCTATCGCGAGCTTCTCACCCGCTGCAAGGAGGCGGGCCACCGCTTCCTGGTCTTCTCCATCGACTCCGACTTCTGCTTCTATCCCGAGGAACAGAGCGAACTTGTCCTCGAGTTGGAGAAGGCCGGCCTGGAGCCGGTCCACATCACGGTCCACTCCGACCGGGGCCACGACTCCTTCCTGCTGGAGCCCGCTCTCTACGCCCCGCACATTCACTACGCGCTGCGGGATTGAAGGACCTGCCGGGAGCCTCTGGCATCCACTCCGGACTCATCCCCTGCCCTGCAAGCCCCCATCTCCCCGCTGGCGGAGAGCCTCAAAGAGACACACCCCGGTGGCCACGCTCACATTCAGACACTCCACGCGCCCCTGCATTGGAATCTTCACGAGAAAGTCGCACTTCTCCTCCGTCAACCGGCGCAACCCCGGTCCCTCCGCCCCCATCACGATTCCAAGCGGTCCCTTCAGGTCGGCTTCATAGAGACTCTTCCCGCCGCGGTCCGATGTCCCCACCATCCAGATTCCGGCGTCCTTCAGCTCATCCATCGTCCGCGCCAGGTTAGTCACCCGCATGAAGCGCACGTGATCGGCCGCTCCCACCGAGATCCGGCGGACCACCTCGGTGACTCCAACCGCGCGGTCCCTGGGCGCAATCACAAGATCAATCCCTGCCCCGTCCGCACTGCGCAGGATCGCGCCCAGGTTGTGCGGATCCTGCACCCCGTCCAGGACCAGGACGAAGGGGCACTCAATCCCGGCCAGGATCTCACGCAGGTCCCCTTCCGGTGTGGTCCGGTGGCTGCCCCGCTCCGCCGTGTGCGGGTTGGGTCGTCCTCCGGATCTGGGCTTCTGCCGTGGCATCGAGTCAACCGTCGGTTCTCATCAGTCAGCATCTTGAGTGACCGATGAATGCTGACCGATGACTTGTTGCCTCCGCCCTCAGGCGGTCTCTGCTTCCTGGGGCTCTTCCTCTTCCACCTGCGGCTCGGGCTCTTCCACCGTGAATTCGATATCGACGTCCCGATGAGTTTCGAATCCCGTGCCGGCCGGGATGAGGTGACCCATGATCACATTCTCCTTGAATCCAGTCAGGCGGTCAACCTTGCCAAGGGTGGCAGCGTCGGTGAGAACCCTGGTGGTATCCTGGAAGGAGGCCGCCGAAATGAAGGATTCGGTCTCGAGAGAAGCCTTGGTGATTCCAAGAAGGACGGGCTCGGCTTCCGCCGGCTTGCCACCCTGCTCGATCATCTCCTCGTTCTCTCTCTTGAAGGTCATGCGCTCCACCTGGTCCCCCCAGAGGAAACTGGTGTCACCGGGATCGCTGATCTTCACCTTGCGCAGCATCTGCCGGATGATGATCTCGATGTGTTTGTCGTTGATCTCCACGCCCTGGGCGCGGTAGACCGACTGCACTTCATTGACGAGGTGGGCCTGAAGCTCCTGTCTGCCACAGGCCTCAAGGAGATCCTCGGGAGCAACCGGACCCTCGGTGATCTGGTCGCCGCGAGCCACGGCGTCCCCCTCCGCCACGATCATGTGGCGACCCATGGGCACGAGGTGATCCACTGACTCACCGGATTCCTCATCCGTGACAATGACCTTCTTTTTCCCTCGCACGTTGGGGCCGAAGGAAATCACCCCGTCGATCTTGGCGATCACGCAGGCATCCTTGGGACGGCGGGCCTCAAAGAGTTCCGCCACCCGCGGAAGACCACCGGTGATGTCCCTGGTCTTGGCCACCTTCCGCGGCGTCCGGGCCAGCTGCGTGCCTCCCGAGATCTTCTGCTTCACCTTCACGGAAAGGTGCGCTCCCACCGGGATCGAGTAGCTCGCGAGAACTTCACCGGAACCCGGGTCGGTGATCACAACCTGCGGGTGAAGGTCCTCCTTGTGCTCCGTCACGGTCATGCCTTTCTTGCCGGTCTCCTTATCGGTCTCGGTCTGCACCGTGATGCCGGGAATCATGTCGCGGAATTCTACCGCTCCGGGCTTCTCGGTAATAATGGGCACACTGTGCGGATCCCAGATCGCGATCTGGTCACCCTTGGTCACCTCGGATCCGTCCTTCATGGAAATAACCGAGCCAATCACGATCTTGTGCGACTCCAGTTCGAGCCCGTTCTTGTCACGGATCGAGATATTCCCGTTCTTGTTGAGAACCACGAACTTGCCCTCGGTGTCCTCCACCACGCGAACATCCACGTAATGCAGCACCCCCTTGGAGCGGGATTCGATAAAGGGCTGCTTGTTGACACCGACCGCCACTCCGCCGGAGTGGAAGGTCCGCATGGTAAGCTGCGTTCCGGGTTCCCCGATCGACTGGGCCGCAATGATACCCACCGCTTCCCCGATCTTGGTCACGATTCCGGTGGCGAGATTCAGTCCGTAGCAGGCCTGGCAGCAGCCGCGCTTCGACTCGCAGGTCAGAGCCGAACGGATCTTGAGCCGCTCGTGGCCGATGTCCTCGATGCGGTTAGCCCTTTCCTCTGTAATCAGATCGTTGACGTCCACGATCACCTCCCCGGAAACCGGGTCGACCACCTGCTCGCAGGAGACTCGTCCGTAAATACGGGTGGAGATGGGGGCGGATTCCTCGTCACCGGAATAGATGGTTTCCGCGTGCAGTCCCTGCACCGTTCCACAATCCGGCTCGGTCACGATCACATCCTGGGAAACATCCACCAGCTTGCGGGTCATGTATCCGGAATCCGCGGTCTTGAGGGCCGTGTCGGCCAGACCTTTCCGCGCACCGTGGGTGGAGATGAAGTACTCCAGCACCGAGAGGCCCTCGCGGAAGTTCGAGGTGATGGGACGCTCGATGATCTCCCCGGACGGCTTCGCCATGAGGCCGCGCATCCCGGAGAGCTGCTTGATCTGGTTCTTGTTCCCCCGGGCTCCGGAGTCAACCATCATGAAGAGCGGGTTGGCCATCTCCCCGCCTTCGTTGAACTCCAGCTTGCGGAAAAGCACATTGGCGATGTTGTCCGTGGCACGGGTCCAGATATCGACCACCTTCTGGTAGCGCTCACCGTCGGTGATGATCCCGTTGCGGTAGTGCTTGGAGACCTTCTCGATCTCGGCATAGGCCTTCTTGACTTCAGACTCCTTTTCCGCGGGAATGACCATGTCCACGATCCCGATCGAGCACCCGGAACGGGTGGCTTCCTGGAACCCGAGACTCTTCAGATTGTCCAGGGTCTTGACCGTGCCGTCCTGACCGGCCACCTGGTAGCAGCGCCAGATGATGTCGCCCATCTCCTTCTTGGACACCGTCTGGTTGATGAAGCCCAGCCCCTCGGGCCAGATCTCATTGAAGCGTACGCGACCCGGTGAGGTCACCAGCATCTTCTTGTCCTTGTCGCCGAAAATGGTATCCTTCCCGTAGTCCGGATTGCGCACCCGGATCCAGCCATGATAACTCACCTTGCGGGACGCCAGGGCGTATTCCACCTCGGTCGGGTTCTCGAACATCGGGATGGGCTCCTCTTCTCCCGGCAGCGAATTGGGACGGGTATAGGTGAGGTAGTAGGTTCCCAGGATGATGTCCTGCGAAGGCGTAGTGATGGGTCGACCGCTGGCCGGAGAGAAGATGTTGTTGGGCGCCAGCATGAGCTGTCGGGCCTCCATCTGGGCCTCCACCGAGAGCGGAACGTGCACCGCCATCTGGTCCCCGTCGAAGTCCGCGTTGTAGGCGGAGCAGGTGAGCGGGTGTAGCCGGATGGCCGATCCCTCGATGAGTACCGGCTCGAAGGCCTGGATCGACAGGCGGTGCAGGGTGGGAGCCCGGTTCAGCAGTACCGGATGACCCCGGGTCACCTCTGCGAGGATATCCCAGACGTCGGTGGTCTTGCGGTCGATCATCTTCTTGGCCGAACGCACCGTGTGGCAGTGCCCCAGCTCCTTGAGCCGGCGGATGATGAAGGGCTCGAAGAGAGCGAGCGCCATCTTCTTGGGCAGACCGCACTGGTGCAACTTGAGCTCCGGACCAATCACGATCACGGAACGGCCCGAGTAATCCACCCGCTTGCCAAGGAGGTTCTGGCGGAAGCGACCACCCTTCCCCTTGAGCATGTCGGAAAGCGACTTGAGGGGGCGGTTTCCGGCACCCGTCACGGCCCGACCGTGACGACCGTTGTCGAATAGGGCGTCCACCGCCTCCTGCAGCATCCGCTTCTCGTTGCGGATGATGACCTCCGGGGTCTTGAGCTGGAGAAGATTCTTGAGGCGATTGTTCCGGTTGATGACCCGGCGGTAGAGATCGTTCAGATCGGAAGTCGCAAAACGGCCGCCTTCCAGTGGAACCAGCGGACGCAGGTCCGGCGGAATGACCGGCAGGACCGTCATGATCATCCACTCGGGGCGCGAGGTGGAGTTCAAGAATCCCTGCGCCAGCTTGAGGCGCTTGGCCAGTTTCTTACGGGTCTGCTTGGAGCGGGTGTTCTCCATCGCTTCCTCGAGTTCCACGAGGATCTCATCCAGGACGCACTGGCTGAGAAGATCGCGGATGGCCTCCGCTCCCATTGCCGCCCGGAAGCTGCCCTCCCCATAGTCCTCCTCCGCATCGCGAAGCTTGGACTCCGGGAGCAATTGACCGCGCTCGAGCGGGGTCTTTCCCGGGTCAGTGACCATGAAATCCTCGTAGTAGATCACGCGCTCAAGATCACGCGCGCTCATATCCAGCATGAGGCCAATGCGACTGGGCATGCACTTGTAGAACCAGATATGGGTCACCGGCACCGCCAGTTCGATGTGGCCCATGCGCTCGCGACGCACACGGGAAAGAGTCACCTCCACCCCGCAACGGTCACAGATCACGCCCTTGTGTTTGATGCGCTTGTACTTTCCGCAGGCGCACTCCCAGTCCCGGGTCGGACCGAAAATTCGCTCGCAGAAGAGCCCCCCCTTCTCGGGCTTGAAGGTTCTGTAATTGATCGTCTCCGGATTCTTCACCTCGCCCCGGCTCCACGACCGGATCACTTCCGGGGAAGAGACCGTGATGGAAACATGGTCAAAGGCTGCCGGCTTTTCGTCGACCCCGTAGAGTTCACGCAAATTGGTTTCAACACTCATGATTTCGTAAAGTTGTTGGTTTCAGGTTCGATTCCGGGGTTCAGATGGTGAGGTCGTCGAGGTTGAAGTCGCCACCCTCGGTCACCTGGGCACCGCTGCGCCCAGGCCGCACGTCGAGGCCGAGCGACTGCATTTCCTTGATCAACACGTTGAAGGATTCCGGCGTGCCGGCCTCCAGAGTGTTGTCGCCCTTGACGATCGCTTCGTAGATCCGGGTGCGTCCCTGCACATCGTCGGACTTAACGGTCAGAAGCTCCTGCAGGGTGTAGGCCGCCCCGTAGGCTTCCAGGGCCCAGACCTCCATCTCCCCGAAGCGCTGGCCGCCATACTGCGCCTTTCCTCCCAGCGGCTGCTGGGTGACCAGGCTGTAAGGACCGACCGCCCGGGCATGGATCTTATCCGCAACCAGGTGCCCGAGCTTGAGCATGTAAATCTGACCAACCACGACCGGCTGGTGAAAGGCCTCGCCGGTCCTGCCGTCATAGAGCGTGCTCTTCCCGCCGACCGATCCGTCCTTGCCGTCACCGATCCAGGTAAATCCCGGGCCCACCGGTTCATCGGTTTTGCGTTCACGGGCCTTCTCGGTGCCATCGCCCACGATCCGGACCCCGTCCACCCTTTTGGCCTCCGACATGTATTCCCAGATCTTGTCCTCCGGAATTCCGTCGAAAATCGGGGTTGCCACCGTAAAGCCGAGAGCCTTGGCGGCGACTCCAAGGTGGGTCTCAAGCACCTGCCCCACATTCATCCGCGAGGGCACGCCAAGCGGGTTGAGGCAGATGTCCACGGGCGTCCCGTCATCAAGGTAGGGCATGTCCATCTCCGGCACAATGACGGCCACCACCCCCTTGTTGCCATGGCGTCCGGCCATCTTGTCTCCCACAGAGAGTTTCCGTTTGGCACCCACGAAGACCTTCACCTCCTTGATTACACCCGGGTCGATCTCGTCCCCGCTCTCAATCTGATCAAGTCGGCGTTCCCGGTCAGCGTCCAGTTCGCCGAAACGGCTTTCGAACGAACTGATGATCTCAAGGATCTTGTTCCGGATCGGGCTCGGGTCGATCTCGATGTGATCATAAACCGCCGCCAGCTTGCGCAGGAGGGTCTTGGTGATCTTCCGGTTGGCCGGGATGATGATCTCGCCACTCTGGGCGTTGACTACATCGAGGGGGATTTTCTCCCCGAGAAGAATATCGGACAGCTTCTCGGTCAGCTGATCGGTCAACTGGTCCTTCTTCTTCTTGTAATCGTCGTTGATTTTCTTGAGCTGCTTTTTCATCTCGGCCGGATTGACATCCTCCGACCGGCGCCGTGCCACTCCATGCGTGGAGATCCGGATGTCCTGCACGATCCCGGTGCAACCCGAGGGAACCCGCAGAGAGGTGTCCTTCACATCCGCGGCCTTCTCACCGAAGATCGCCCGCAGGAGACGCTCTTCCGGAGCGAGTTCCGTCTCGCTCTTGGGCGTGATCTTACCCACCAGGATATCGCCGGGCCTCACCTCCGCCCCGACGCGCACGATCCCATCGTGGTCAAGGTTCTTGAGGGCCTCTTCACCCACGTTCGGAATGTCACGGGTGATCTCCTCCGGTCCGAGCTTGGTGTCCCGGGCTGCCACATCAAACTCGCTGATGTGGATGGACGTGTAGACATCCTCCTTCACCAGGCGCTCGGAAATCACGATGGCGTCCTCAAAGTTGTAGCCGTTCCAGGGCATGAAGGCCACCAGCACGTTGCGACCGAGGGCGAGCTCTCCGTCATCGGTGTTGGGTCCATCTGCAATGATCTGGCCATTCTTGATCTTGTCGCCGGAATTCACCAGGGGCTTCTGGTTGATGCAGGTGCCCGCATTCGAGCGCATGTATTTGCGCAGTGGATAGGCGAAGATCCCCTTGTCCGGCTTGGTCTTGACCGATTCAGGGTCACTCAGAAAGCGCTCGTCCGAAACGGGCAACGCCCCGTCCTTGGTGGTCACTATATACTCCGCGGTGGATGCCGCCACCACCCCATCGGCTTCTGCCACCACCACCGCACGCGAATCACGGGCCGCTTTCTCTTCCAGCCCGGTTCCCACGAAGGGCGCCTCCGAAACGAGTAGCGGCACGCCCTGGCGCTGCATGTTGGAACCCATGAGCGCGCGGTTCGCATCATCGTGCTCAAGGAAAGGAATCATTCCAGCTGCCACCGAGACGAGTTGCTTGGGCGAAACGTCCATGTAGTCCACCTTCTCGGGTTCCATCTCGAGGAATTCCCCCCGCTCACGCGCAGTCACGCGCTTGTTCACGAAAGTTCCGTCCTTGCCGATCGGATTGTTGGCCTGCGCGATGATGAAGGTCTCCTCCTGATCGGCGGTCACATACTCGATCTGGTTGCTGACCTTGCCCTTTCTCACCTTCCTGTAGGGAGTCTCGATGAAGCCGAACTCGTTGATCCGCGCGTATGTGCACATCGAGTTGATGAGACCGATGTTCGGCCCCTCCGGAGTCTCGATGGGACAGATCCGTCCGTAGTGGGAGGGGTGCACATCCCGCACCTCGAAGCCCGCCCGGTCGCGATTGAGGCCACCCGGTCCGAGAGCCGAGAGACGACGCTTGTGGGTGAGTTCCGCCAGCGGGTTGGTCTGGTCCATGAACTGGCTGAGCTGACTCCGGCCGAAGAAGTCGCGCACCACCGCACTGAGAGCCTTCGGGTTGATGAGCTTCTGCGGGGTCATCCCTTCGATGTTCACATCGAAGAGGGTCATGCGCTCCTTGACCAGACGCTCGGTGCGGGCCAGGCCCACCCGGCATTGGTTGGCCAGGAGTTCGCCCACCGCACGCACCCGGCGACTGCCCAGGTGATCGATGTCGTCAATCGTACCTTCCCCCTTCTTCAGATTAAGGAGATACTTGACCGCCGCGAGGAAATCCTCCGCCACCATGATGCGCTCTGAGGAATCGACGTCGATCTTGAGTTTCTGATTGATCTTATAGCGGCCCACCCGGGTGAGGTCATACTTCTTGGGGTCAAAGAAGAGGCGCTTGAGCAGGGCCCGTGCGTTGGCGGCAGTGGGAGGATCCCCCGGCCGCAATTTCTTGTAGATGTCCTTGAGCGCACTCTCCTCATCTTCCGCGGGATCCTTGCGCAGCGACTTGAGAAGAATCTCGTCCTGACGGGAATCGACCACTTCGATGGTCTTGATTTTCAGGGTCAGAAGCTGGCGAACCACTCCGATGGTCAGTGGATCGTATGCCCGGGCCACCACAAGGTCTCCGTCCTTGATGTCCTCGAAGAGAACCATGGGACTGAGCTCTTCCTCGTCCATCGATTCGCTGAGTTTCAGCTTCTTGACCTTGTAGAACTGCTCGATCAGGTCACGCTCGCTCGGATACCCGAGGGCCCGCAGAAAGGTGGTGGCCAGGAATTTGCGACGACGACGGCGGCGGTCGAGGTAGACGTAGAGCAGATCGTTGGTATCAAATTGCACCTCCAGCCAGGAACCACGATCCGGGATGATCCTGAAGGAATGAAGGATCTTGCCGTTGAGGTGAATCGACTTCTCGAAGCAGATCCCCGGGGAGCGGTGCAGCTGGGAGACGATCACTCGTTCCGCTCCATTGATTACGAAGGTCCCGCGGCGGGTCATCATGGGCAGTTCCCCCATGTAGACACGCTCCTTCTTGGTGCCCGTTTCGTCCTTCAATTTGAAGGTGACATAGAGAGCGGCGCTGAAAGTCTCGCCCGTCCGCAGGGCCTCGAGAGCCGTGATCTTTGAATCCTCGATATCGTAGGAAACAAAATCCAGCTCGATGGTTTCATCGTAGCTGGTGATGGGGAAAACCTCCTTGAACACGGCCTGCAGACCGGTTTCAGTCCGCTGGGACGGGGCGATGTCCTGTTGCAGAAAGTCTTCGTAGGATTTGCTCTGAACCTCGATGAGGTTGGGCGGCTCAATAACTTCTTCGATGTTTCCGAAGTAACGGCGATCAGCCATGGTCGTCTCTCTGTTGATGGGATTGACGCCAACCTTGCAGGATGGCGGTTTGCTGGATTCGGGGCGGGGAATCTCCCTCTCGGCACCGCTCTCGCGGAACTTTGAGGGAGGCGGGATCCCCTGATTTTATGGTCCCGGAGCGGCTGCTCCGACTTCAGGCTCCTCCTTTCCCGTCTTGGGTGAGAAAGGAGCCTGAAGTCGAACCAGGCGTTCCTGCCGGGGCCTGCTGGCAGACCCCGGCAGAAAAAAGCCGGTTACTTGAGTTCAACCGTGGCGCCAGCCTCTTCGAGCTTGGCCTTGGCCGCCTCGGCGTCGTCCTTGGATGCCCCTTCCAACACGTTGACCGGGGCGCTCTCGACGAGCTTCTTGGCATCGGCGAGTCCGAGTCCGCTGGCAACTTCTCGCACGGCCTTGATGACCGGGATCTTGTTGCCTCCGATGCTCTCAAGGGACACGTCGAAGTTCGTTTTCTCCTCCGCAGCTTCAGCCTCTGCCGGGGCAGCGGCCGCAACAGCGGCGGCGGGAGCGGCGGCGCTCACGCCCCACTCATCTTCCAGTTTCTTTACCAGTTCGGAAGCTTCCAGAACGGTCAGCTTTCCGAGCTCTTCTGCGATTGTGTTTATATCAGCCATTGTATTTGTCTTTCGGTATCGTCGTTTACGGAGCTCCGTGTCGCTTAAGACCGCCAGCCGGCGATCCGACGAGGAACCATCTGTGTTTACCAGCCGCCGCCGCGAATGCGGCCTTGGCTATCCCTTGAAATTTGTTGTTGTGATGAAGTAATTGAATCGTGGAGTGGTGGAGGGTTCCTGATAATTGGCATCCTAGTCGCCCTGATCGAACTTCGCCTTCACCACCCGAGCCAGGGAAGCGCCGGGCTCATTGAGCACCCGGGCCAGCATGGAGGCCGGCTGGTTGATAACGCCCAGCAGGGTGGCGAGGAGAACCTCGCGCGGCGGAAGGTCGGCAAGCACCGTGATCTGCACCTCATCCAGAAGTTCTCCATCCAGGAGACCGGCCTTGACCGCGGGCTTCTTGAACTCCTTGGCGAAGTTCTTCACTGCCTTAGCCGCCCCGCACACATCCTCTTCACCAGTGATAAAGGCGGTCTGCCCCTGCAGCACCTCCTCCAGTCCGGACATGCCGGCCGACTCCAGGACCCTCTTCATGTGACTGTTCTTGGCTACGTGGCACTCGGCCCCTCCTTCCCTCAGTCGACCACGCAGTTCATGGAACTCGGGGACCGTCATCCCGGTATAGTCTACCACCAGCAGGAACGGCGAGCCGTTCACGCGCGTCAGTAATTCATTGACGATAATCTGTTTATCGGGATTCATGATCTTATTCGGTGTCGGCTGAAACATTCTCCAGTTTCAAGCCCGGGAGCATGGTCGCTGCGATGGTGACGTTCTCGATGTAGTTCCCCTTGGCGGAGGCGGGTTTCGCCTTCACCACGCTCTCGATGAGGGAGGAGGCATTCTCCGCCAGCTGTTCCTCGGAGAAGGAGACCTTGCCAATGGCTGCCGAAATGTTGCCATTCTTGTCCAGCTTGTAGTCGACCTTGCCCGCCTTCACGGCTTTCACCGCGGTGGCGGTGTCTTCGGTCACCGTGCCGGTCTTGGGGTTGGGCATGAGACCTCGCGGTCCCAGCACCCGGGCAATCTTGCGCACCTCGCCCATCGCATCGGGCGTGGCAATGGCCGCGTCGAAATCCGTGAAACCACCCTGAACCTTCTTGATAAGATCCTCGAAGCCCACATGGTCGGCACCTGCCTCGCCGGCTGTCTTGGCCGCGTCACCCTGAGCAAAGACTGCCACCCGGACATTTTTCCCGGTTCCATGCGGAAGCGCCACGCTTCCGCGCACCATCTGGTCGCTTTTCTTGGGATCCACCCCTAGTCGGAAGGAAAGCGTCACGGTGGGGTCAAACTTGGGAACGGGAAACTTCTTCAGTGTTCCCACCGCATCAGCGAGGGCGTAGGGGCGGTCTTCCACCAGCTCCGCAGCCTTCTGGTATCGTTTACTTCGGTTATTTGCCATTGTTCTGGTTGCAGTGCGAATGGACCGGATCCGATCCTCCTGCGGTTATTGGTCTATTGGTTTCTTCCTGGAAATCTGGAATCCGCGGACAAATCACATTCCCTCGATTTCGAGGCCCATCTGCATGGCAGTCCCTGCGAGGATCCTGGCAGCCTGCTCAGGATCGTCCGTGTTAAGGTCCGGCATTTTGATCTTCACCACCTCCATGAGCTTGTCCTTGGTGATCGAACCGACCTTCTCCTTGTTCGGTTCCCCCGATCCAGAAGCGAGATTGGCGGCTTTCTTGAGCAACACGGCAGCGGGCGGCTGCTTGGTCACGAAGTCAAAGCTGCTGTCCGTGTAGACGGTGATGATGGTGGGAAGGAGATCGCCGGCCTGCTGCTGGGTGGCTGCATTGAAATCCTTGCAGAACTGCATGATGTTCACGCCAGCCTGACCGAGAGCCGGGCCGACCGGAGGAGAGGGATTCGCCTGTCCGGCCAGGATCTGGAGCTTGAGGGTGCCTTTGACTTCTTTTGCCATGGGGTGAGTGGGGTGTGAAAATTAGGAGGTTGAAATATATTGGGAGGTCGTCCCGACGCCGGGGCCCTGCTTCGACCGGGTTATCCCCGCTCGACCTGCCAGAATTCGAGTTCCACGGGTGTGGAGCGACCGAAGATAGTGACCGCCACGCGCAGCTTGCCCTTCTCCTCGTCGATCTCCTCTACGATCCCGTTCTGGCTCTCAAAGGGACCGTCAGCCACCTTCACGGTGTCGCCCACCTCAAAGCTGATGGCCGGTCGCACGCTGTCTTCGCGTTCCTTGATCTGGGCCAGCATGCTATCCACCTCGCGCTGTCTCATGGGGATGGGTCGGTCTTTGGTCCCTGCGAAACCGATCACTCCGTCCATCTCCTTGACAAAGAACCAGGTGTCCTCCACCAGGCCGTTGTCCTCGGTGAGGAGGTTCATGTTCACGATGATATAGCCGGGATAGAACTTTCTCTTGGTCTCCGTCTTCTTGCCACGTCGAACCTCGGACACCATCTCGGTCGGCACGAGGACCTCGTAGATCTTGTCCTTGAGTTCCTCTTGTTCGGTCAGAGCACGAATTCTCTTGGCCACCTTCTGCTCCTGCCCGGAGAGAACGTGTACCACGTACCACTGTTGGTTTGGCGGGGGAATTGTCGGCATGTGATCGATCAGCGTCCCAGTTGAGTCAGAAAATCAACGACCTCGCGGTGGATCAGGTCCCAGAGCCCTACATAGGCAGCCAGCAGGATCATTGCGATCAGGATGACCACCGTGGAATCAATGAGCTCCTTGTACTTCTTGAAGCCCTTGACCTTGGGATCCGGATCCCAGGGCCAGGAGGCCTTCCGGAGTTCGCCTTTGACCTCGCCAACGAAGGTGGAAAATTTCTTCAACATGGGTGACTGATTGCTGAGCGGGAACTGGCAGGACAGGCGAGACTCGAACTCACAACCCTCGGTTTTGGAAACCGATGCTCTACCAATTGAGCTACTGTCCTTTCGGCGCATCAGGGGCACCCTGGCAAAGCCCGAGTGCCCCCTGGTCAAATCGATTGTTGTTCGTGATCGCGGAGGGGTGGTGGGTGGTTACTCAATAATCTTGGCAACCCGGCCAGCACCGACAGTGCGGCCACCCTCCCGGATGGCGAAACGCATGGTCTCTTCCATCGCAATGGGGGTGATGAGGTTGATCTTCAGGCTGACATTGTCACCGGGCATGACCATGTCTACTCCGTCGGGAAGGTCCATACTGCCGGTCACATCCGTCGTCCGGAAGTAGAACTGCGGACGGTAGTTACTGAAGAATGGAGTGTGGCGGCCACCCTCATCCTTGGAGAGCACGTATACTTCGGCCTCGAAGCTGGTGTGGGGATTCACCGACCCGGGCTTGGCCATCACCTGGCCCCGCTCGATTTCCTCCTTTTTGATTCCACGCACGAGGAGACCGACGTTGTCGCCCGCCCGCCCTTCGTCGAGAAGCTTGCGGAACATCTCGATGTCGGTGACGGTGGTCTTCTGGGTATCCTTGATTCCCACGATTTCCACTTCCTCCATCTTCTTGATGATTCCACGCTCAATCCGGCCGGTGGCAACCGTGCCACGGCCTTCAATCGAGAACACATCCTCGACGGGCATCAGGAAGTCCTTGTCGATGGGGCGCTCGGGCTCGGGGATGTAGGAATCGACCGCTTCCATCAGCTTGAGAATGGACTCCTTGTGGGCGGCGTCACCTTCCGCAGCCTTGAGGGCGGAACCCGCCACGATGGGGATGTCATCACCGGGGAACTCATACTGATTGAGCAGTTCGCGGATTTCCATCTCCACAAGCTCAAGAAGTTCTTCGTCATCCACCTGGTCCGTCTTGTTGAGATAGACGCAAATGGCAGGCACACCAACCTGGCGGGCCAGCAGAATGTGCTCCCGGGTCTGGGGCATCGGACCGTCCGCGGCGGAAACCACCAGGATGGCACCGTCCATCTGGGCTGCACCGGTAATCATGTTTTTCACATAGTCGGCGTGTCCGGGACAATCGACGTGCGCGTAGTGGCGATTTTCGGTCTCGTATTCCACGTGAGCGGTCGAGATGGTGATTCCGCGCTCCTTCTCCTCGGGGGCGGCATCGATTTCGTCGTAAGCCTTGACGTCACCGCCTCCCAATTTTTCCGCGAGGACCATCGTGATCGCCGCGGTGAGGGTAGTTTTTCCATGGTCGACGTGGCCGATCGTACCGACGTTCACGTGGGGCTTGTTCCGTTCAAACTGTTCTTTAGCCATATGCTTGCTTGCTGTGGATCTTTGGTTCTCTTCTCTCTAAGCTCATGGCGGGAATTGAACCCGCGACCTCGTCCTTACCAAGGACGCGCTCTACCTCTGAGCTACATGAGCGGGGTATGTTTGCTCCTCGCGACATGTGGATAGTTCACCCCCGGAGAAAGGTTTAGTACGCCCCAGAAGGAAATGACCAACGCCGCCAAAAGCGGGGCGGAAATTACCAGAGCTTCCTACGCTGTCAAAAAAAAAGTAAAAGGGATAGGAATTCGTGAACTCCCCACAAATCAGGGGATTCCCGGGCGTCACGAGCCCCCGGAGGACGCTCTTGCCGCATCAGCTCCACTCCCCTGCTCCATTTCGGCCTCCGATTCCGCCATTTCCACGCTCTGGTTTGCAGGACTGAACAATTCATCAACCCGTTTTAACTCCACGGCGTGACCGCTGTCCTCATCCACTCCCACGATAACCCCACAGATCCGCACCGGCCCTTTTGCCACAGGAAATCTGGTCGGCAGGCCACTGCGAAACCGCCACACAACCGAGGCAATTTCACGTCCCAGCACCGATTCCGCCGGCCCACACATGCCTGCATCCGTCAGATAGGCAGTCCCCCGGGGGAAAATCTGCTCATCGGCGGTCTGCACGTGGGTATGGGTTCCCACCACCAGGGAAACTCGCCCATCCAGTGCCCGCCCCATCGCAATCTTCTCGCTGGTGGCCTCCGCATGAAAATCGAGCAGGATAACCCGTACGTCCTCCGCGCGCATCGCCTCCACCGCCTCTTCCACCAACCTCAGAGGGTTTTCGAGGGGCGGATTCATGAAAACCCGTCCCTGGGCGTTGATCACACCCACCTTCCCCTTCGCCGTCTCCAGCACCACGCTGCCAGCCCCCGGGGCTCCTTCGGGATAATTAATCGGGCGCAGAAGACGGGGCTCGGTGGGAAAAAATTCCATGACCTCCCGCTGATCCCACACGTGATCCCCAGTGGTAATGACCGCTACCCCCGCTCGCAGGAGATCGATCGCAATCTTCGATGTGATCCCTCTCCCCCCGGCCGCGTTCTCCCCATTCACCACCACAAAATCGAGGTTCTCTTCCTCCCGCAACCCCCGCAGACGGGCCGTCACAGCCTTACGCCCCGGTTCCCCCACCACATCGCCCAAAAACAGGATTCTGATCATTCTGCGAATTCTATGGTATAAAGCCGATCAGCGGGAAAACTCCGGGAAGTCAATCAGGTCCCTGCCGAACAACAACAGGATTCAACGGATCGCGATGTCCAGCCGCCTGCGGAAAGCATCTCCCCTCTACCTTATTGGAGTAATCCTCCTCATCGGGATCCTCTACCCTCTCCTCACCCGGCTCCCGCGGATCGATTCCACCCCGGAACTCCCCGCCCCTGATCCGCGCCTCGCCAACCTCGGGACCCCTCCCGAGTGGACCGAACTCTCCAAGTATGATGGCGTCCTCACCCGGGCGGAATTCGAAACTGCCCTGACGGACATCTATCTCCTCGGAGAGAATCTGCACTTCGAGATCGGAGAGAACGCCGTCATGGTGGCCTCGGAGCTGTCCGCTCCCGGTCCTGCAATCGCCTTTGCCCTCGGAGAGACCCGCCAGGCACCGCCGCGCTACTGGCGACCTGCGACTGAAATCCCTTCCGAACCCACCGGCCGACCCCTCGACGGAGTGCGCATCGCCATCGACCCCGGTCACATCGGGGGCAAGTGGGCCCGCCTGGAGGAGCGCTGGTATCAGATCGACGACACCACCCCGGTCACCGAAGGAGACATGACCCTGCGGACCGCCAGACTGCTCGCCCCACAACTTCAGTCCCTGGGAGCTACCGTGACCCTCGTCCGGTCGGCCAGCGAACCAGTCACCGAACTGCGCCCCGGGGACCTGAAGGAATACGCCGCCCGTCTCATGCCGGGGGCCCCGGCAGCAGAGGTCCTCGCCCGGGCCGAACAGCTCTTCTACCGCACTGCCGAGATCCGGGCCCGCGCCACCCTGGTCAATGAAACCATCAAGCCCGACCTCGTCCTCTGCCTTCACTTCAATGCCGAAAACTGGGGCGAGGATTCTGCCGAACCTCTTCTCTCGCCCCGCAACCACTTTCACATGATCCTGCACGGTGCCTACATGGACGGCGAAATCGCCCACGAGGACGAGCGCTTTGAGCTCATGCACAAGATTTTCCAGAAAGTGCACGAGGAAGAGTCCGCCCTTGCCGGCGCCCTCGCCGCCGCCTTCCTGGAAGACACCGGCCTGCCCGCCTACATCTATCGCCTGGGCAAACCGGCCCGGCGGATCGGTCCCGCCCTCTGGACCCGCAACCTCCTCGCCAACCGCCTCTACCAGTGCCCCGTTCTCTTCTTTGAACCCTACGTCATGAACAATGAAGAAATCCACGCTCGGGTGCAGGCCGGAGACTACGACGGTAAAATAGAAGTAGCGGGAACCCTGCGCAAGTCGCTCTACCGGGAGTATCGCGATGCCGTGGTGAAGGGACTGGTGGACTACTATTCATCCCGTAGAGGAAAGTCCGTGAATTGACAAATCTGATGCTGTTCCGGGTTTGCCCTTCGCAGGCTTCTTTCTGCGGTTTACCGTCCCCCGTTCACTAGATGGATCGCCACCTTCTCATCGCCGGCCACGGCTACCTCGGCCAGGAAGTTGCCCGGCAGGCTTCCGGGACGGGCTGGCACGTCACCACCCTCTCCAGATCGGGTGACGACCGTGCCCTCCCCTGCGACCTCTCCAGCCCGGACCAGGTCGAACAGCTCAGAGCAGGAATTGAACCTCCAGCCACCATCATCTTCACCGCTTCCTCCAACCGGGGTGGGTCCGACGCCTACCGTAGTGTCTTTCTGGACGGCTCCCGACACCTCCTCGCCACCTTTCCTGAGGCTCATCTCGTCTTCGTTTCCAGCACGTCCGTTTATCACCAGATCGACGGCTCCCTGGTCACCGAAGAATCGCCTGCCGAACCGACGCGCGAAACGGGTCTTGTCCTCCTTGAAGCCGAATCGCAGGTCCTGGAGCGGAACGGCACGGTCGCCCGCCTGGCGGGCATCTACGGCCCGGGCCGCAGCGTGATACTCCAGCGCTTCCTGGAGGGCACCGCCATCATCGAGGAAGACGGGCGGCGCTTCCTCAACCAGATCCACCGTGACGACGCCGCCTCCGCCCTCCTCTCCCTTGCCAGCCATGCGAAGACTTTACGCGGCCAGGTCTATAACGTCGCGGACTCCTCTCCCCTTCACCAGGGCGATTGTTATCAAGCCCTCGCGCAGATCTTTGAGCGCCCGATTCCGCCCAAGGGACCGAGACCGGAAAATCGCAAGCGGGCCTGGAGCCACAAGCGGGTGAGTAACGAGAAACTCCGATCGACCGGCTGGGAACCGAGATGCCCCTCTTTCCTGGACGCGGCGGTGGATGTTTCCAAAAGCCTCGCCTCCGGATCATAGCGTGGATTCACCCCGCCAGGGGCGCAGGTCTCGTGAAAAAGGAGTTTATATGTAGTCTCTGATTGATAAATCTTGGGACAATTCTGTGTGGGTTCCCCACCGAGCATGGCAATTCCTCACCTTCGGCCCCGTCCCCTCATCCACCTCGCCGCCGCCGCGATGGTGTCCTCCTTCGTGATCGAAACCCACGGAGCGGAGGACGGAACAGTCTCCGCCCAGTCCGGCTCCCTCGATCTGCACCGGCGCCTGGCAGATGAATTCGCAGAGATCGATCCCGACAAGGCGGGATGGGAGAGTGAAAGTCTGAGCGAGGAGGCCGCGGTCAAAATGAAGTCTCTCGCCAAGTTCCTCATACATCCCGAGGAGATCGATCCGGCGAAGCTCGAGATGCTGCTCGCGGAAGGCTTCGCAAGTTCCCCGTTACGCTTCCTCGAATTGCAACCCCTGAGCGAGAACGTGACCATGAGTGTCACCGAGGCCTCTCCGACCGCCGAGGCCGGGGCCAAACCGGAGCACCGGGGAGCGGATGGATTTGTGGATGCCCTGCGCTCCCTGGCGTCGCTGCTTGAGGGGGCCGAAGAGCGCCGGGCGAAGTTCAAGGTCATGCATGTCGAACTCCAGGGCGAGGGCGCTCTAACCAGGATGCTCTTCGAAATGCGCGGGAAACGACCCGATGGTTGGAGGCAGGTCACTTCCACCTGGCACTGCGAATGGACGTCCGAGGTGCCCCCCCGCCTGCGCTCCGTGCGGGTCACCGGCTACCGCGAGGTCCGGCCAGGAAAGGCCGGCCGGATCGAGTTCGCCGACGCAGCTCCGGCAGTCCTGGCGGGAGCCGCGAGCTACCGCCAGCAGTTGGCAAAGAGTTTCGATTACTGGCGCGCACGCTCGGACAAGAGCCTGGTTGCAGATCTCCTGGGGGCTCAGGGGGTCATCGTGGGCGATGTCAATGGCGACGAACTCGACGACCTTTACTTGCTCCAACCCGGCGGCCTTCCCAATCGGCTCTTCCTCCATCAACCGGATGGCACGGCCCGGGATGCTTCTGCCGAGAGCGGTATCGATGTCCTCGACTTCTGCCGCAGCGCCCTCTTCATCGATCTCGATAACGATGGTGATCAGGATCTCGTCCTGGGCCTGGCCTGGAAACTCGCGCTCATGGAGAACGACGGCGAGGGTCACTTCACTCCGCGAGGCAGCTACCAAAGCGAGGGACAGGTCAACTCGATCGCGGCCGCCGACTACGACAATGACGGAGATCTCGACATCTATCTCTGCGGTCGCGATGCGAGCGGCGCGATCAAGGCCGAACAGGGCGCGCTCGGAATCCCCATGCCTTACTACGACGCCAACAACGGCGGTCCCAACACCTTGCTCCGAAACGAGGGCATGTTCTCCTTCCGCGATGTGACCGGGGAGGTCGGAATGAACGTCAATAATCGGCGCTTCAGCCTGGCCTGCGCCTGGGAGGATTTCGATAACGACGGCGATCAGGACCTCTACGTCTCGAACGACTTCGGCCGCAACAATCTCTTCCGCAACGACGCCGGATCCCAGCCGGGCAGCCGCAAGTTCACCGACATCGCGCCCTCGGCCAAGGTCGAGGACATCGGGCCGGGAATGTCGGCGGCCTGGGGGGACTATAACGGCGACGGTTTGGCAGATCTCTATGTCGCCAACATGTGGTCGAACGCCGGCAATCGGATCACCTTGCAGAAAGAGTTTCTCCCCGGCGCGAAGGCAGACATCCGCAAGCAAGCGCGCCGACACGCGCGCGGCAATTCGGTCTATCTCAATCAGGGCGACGGCACGTTCCAGGATATCACGCAGCCCTCCGGGGCCAACATGGGCCGCTGGGCATGGAGTTCGAACTTCATCGATCTCAATAATGACGGGAACCAGGATCTGGTGATCGCCAATGGGATGATCACGGCAGGCGACGCCGGTGACTTGTGAAGTTTCGCCTGGCGGCGAGTTTCGTCGCAATCGCCGGAAGATGGAACCAACCCCAGCGTGGAGTACGCTTACCGCAAAGCCTGGAAGGCGCTCAATACCATGCTCGAGGAAGGCAAATCATACAGCGGTTTCGAACGCAACACGGCCTTCCTGCACCTCGGAGGGAAGGAGCCCCGCTACGCAGATATCTCCGGCGCGTGTGGGCTCGACCGCATGGACGACGGCCGCTCGATCGCAGTTTGCGATTGGGACTACGACGGCAGGCAGGATTTCTGGATCACCAACCGGACGGCACCGCGCGTTCGACTCCAGCATAATCGCTCCATGACGCCTCACAACTTCGTGTCGGTAAAATTGAAGGGCAAGACCTGCAACCGCAATGCGATCGGGGCCCGCCTCGAACTCATCCTGAAGGACTCGCCCTTGAAGCGGGTTCGCACGCTGCGGGCCGGCGAAGGATTCCTCGCCCAGTCGAGTCTCTGGCAACATATCGGACTCGCGAAAGGAGCGGAGATTGCCGGGCTCACCGTGCGGTGGCCGGACGGCACGCGCGAAGAGATTTCGGAAATTGAGCCCGGCGGATTTTTTATCGTCGAAGAGGGATCTGGCGCGGCCCGGAGATGGAATCCGCCCCGAAAAGGGACGCCCTTGCACGATCTTCCCGCGGGCAAGGATCCCGTGCCCTCTTCCGAGGCCGCCCGTATCGTGATGGCTTCGCCCCTGCCCTTCCCTGCCGCAACATTCTTGAACCTCGAAGGCAAGAGAGCACCCATCGAGGGCAGCGGGAAGCCGCTGCTCATTAATCTCTGGGCAACCTGGTGCGCGCCCTGCGTCGCCGAGATGGAGGCGTGGAAGAAAGAGCAGGGAACCATCGGTAAACTCGGCATCGATATCCTCGCGCTCAGCGTCGATAACCCGGACGACGCCTTTGACGAACGGATCACGATCGTAAATCCATTCCTGAAGAAGCGGAGATTCCCCTTTGCGGCGGGGCTGGCGGATGCGGGATTTCTGGACGTACTGGAAGTCGCGGGCCGCGCTCAACTCGACAAGTACGAATCGCTTCCCGTGCCGAGCAGCATCCTCCTCGATGCCAGGGGACGGATCGCCGTGCTCTACAAGGGTCCGGTCGAGGTGATGCAGCTGGTCGAGGACGTGGCCCTGCTGAAAGCGGGCAAGGAGGCGCGGCATGCCGCTGCGGCCCACTTCCCCGGGCGCTGGCTCGAGGGCCCCTGGCCCGCCAGTCCGACCGGGATGATCGACAAGTTCATGAGCTTCGGACAACCCGAGGCCGCGCGGCGCTACCTGGATCGGTTCCTGGCCAGAGGAGGCGTGGCCGCCAACCAGGATCTTTCCGAGTCCTATTTCCTGGTCGGGAGCGAGTTGGCTTTGCAGAAAAAGTTCCAGGAAGCGATGGGGACGCTGGCCCAGGCCATCAAACTCAACCCGGCCAAAACGCGGGCCCGGCTCCAGTTGGCGACCCTGTTGTTCCGGTTCCAACGGTTCGCTGAAGCGGTTCCTCATCTGCGCATGGTGGTGGCCGAGCAACCACTGGTACACAATACACGAAAAATGTTGGCCCTGGCCTTGAGCCAGAGCGGCGATTACGCCAATGCGGTGCGTCATCTGGAGTATCTCAGTTCGCTGGATTCCAAGGACGCGATGGCCAAGCTCTGGTACGGCCACGCTCTGGTCCGTACCGGCCGTGCCAGCGAGGCCGAGAAGCTCTTCCGGGCCGCCCTGCGGCTCAAGCCCGACTCGGTCCTTGTCCTCAATGAACTCGCTCTGCTCCTGGCGACGCACACCGACCCCAGGATTTACAACCCGAAAGAAGCGCTTGAACTGGCCACCGCTGCAACGCTTGCAACTGGAAACCGTGAGCCACGCGTCCTTGATACCCTGGCCGCGGCCCAGGCCGCAAACGGTGACTTCGAAACAGCCATCAAGACGGTGGACGCCGCTCTCGCACAAGCGGCCAAGGACCAGAAGTTGACGGAACAGCTACGAAAGCGCCGGGCAGGCTATTTGGCGAAAAAGCCATACCGCGATTCCTTCGATTCTCCTGGGACGCCATAAGAAAAGGCGCGTGCCCGTCCGGGCCGCGCCTTTGCAAAACTTAATGTTGCGCCTCTTACTTCCGGCGACGGCGGATGAGGACGAACAACCCACCAAGTGCCCCAAGCAAGGGCGCTGTCGGCTCGGGAACAGCCAGTCCGTTACCGGAGCCGTCCAGCAAGACGGCATATTGTCCCCCACCGAGATCGAAGACTGCACCCGGGTTAGTGGTATCCAATCCGCTCGTCGCGGACCAGGTAGCGCCCCCGACCGTCCCGCTGCCACCACTCGCGAATAGGTTGAATAGACCATTCGCCAGGGATGGGGAGTAATCAAGGTCACTCAGCCGCAGGTTGCGGATAGCATTCACCTGGTGGGAATTCAGGGCGTCCCCGAACACAAAAATGTCGTCGACCTGTCCGTCGAAGTCCTGGTTGTCGTAGCGACCGATCTCAATGAACCCCAACCCCGGTGTGGTCTGGTTGTCGGCGTGCGTCGTGGTGGAGGTTGTGAGGCTCCCCGCGGAGGAAGTTCCATGGTAAAGCGTTGCGGTTCCCCCACCAAAGGTTCCCACCACGTATTCCCACTGCCCCAGCACCGGGACGATGCCGGAGTTGGCGTTCCCGCCGCTTTCGATCGACCACTGATTGTTGTTGAGGCTCATCCCCCGATCCCATCCCCCGTTGTCGGTCGCCATGAAACCGGGAAAGCCGTTGTTGGTTTCCACATTGACCCAACCACCAAAGCTGACACTGGGCAGTGCCCCGGGATCGATATTGATGGGGATATCGATGGTTCCGCCTGTGTTGCCTCCACCCGAGGCAGCGGGATCGTTGATATCCGCTCCCTGACCACGGAAGCCCCCTGTAAATCCGACTTCGCCAGGATTCTGGACCGGAGCGGCATTGTTGCCACTGCCCGAGGAGTCATCGTAGTTTCCCTCGAAGGCGTAGTAGCCGAGGAGGGTGGTGGCTGTTGCGCTGGAGGCAACAAGGGCCACTCCTGCGACCGCCAGAGAGAGGGTCTTCAGTTTCTTCATGGGTTTTTTGGGTTTTAAGACAGTTCCATACGCCGTGAGGCCAAGCATTAAATCCTCGACCGAACCGGGTGATCAACCCCAAAATCAACAACCCCTCAGCAAATATCAATACCGACGGTCTCTGATGGGCGAACCCATACCGGGCCGTCAATTCCGCGATGAGCCAGCACACCTCTATCCGGATCTTACCCTTCGCCTTCCCCATTCCGCTCGGGACAGTCGTAACATTCCTGTTTTTCATGCTCGGGTGCGATAATGAGAGCGGCCCCCGCAGCGATGCCACGGATCCTCCTGCGATCGTGGAGCCAAGGGGTCCTTCCGCAGACCATCAGCGCACGATGGGTTTATCAGCAGGGCTTAACCTTAAGGCGACCGCAGGCCATCAGCGCATGGTGGAGTTATTAACAACGCTTAAGGTTAAGGCAACCGACGAGCACCGCTATGTCGGCGGAGGCCGCGTGCGCAAGATGCGGGCCACCCTCGCGGACCTGCCCGCCTCGACCCCTCCCCTCCAGAAAGCGCGGATGCTCTACCTCCTCGCGGACGCGGAGTTGAAGCTGGGCGCGGAGGAGGAAGCGATCGAACGCTACGAGCGCGCACGAGAGTTGTTTCTCACCGCAAAGAGCACGGTGCGCCCGGACCTGGCAGCGGGAATGTTAATCGAAATGGATTTCAGCCTGGGGGTCGCTTACCTACGCCTCGGTGAGACGCAGAACTGCTGTCTGCGCAATACCCCCGACAGCTGCATCCTTCCGATTCGCGGGAGCGGGATTCACACCGACAAGAAGGGGTCGTCGAAGGCGGCCAAGCACTTCGAACGGGTGGTGCGCGCGACCCAGCCTGCCATGCCGTTTCACCAACGCGCACTCTGGTTGCTCAATATCGCCCACATGACGCTGGGGACCTTTCCCGAGGGAATCCCACAAGAGTTTCGCCTTCCCCCGGAATCGTTCCAGTCGGAGGAGACCTTTCCACGGTTCCGCAACATCTCGAGCCGTCTCGGCCTGGACACCTTCGGGCTCTCCGGTGGCGTGATCGCGGACGACTTCGACAACGACGGCGACCTCGATTTACTGGTCTCGCGGTGGGATCCCTCCGGGCAGATCCGCTATTTCAGCAATGCGGGCGACGGCACCTTCGCGGACCAGACCGAGGCGGCCGGGCTGATCGGGATCCTCGGTGGCCTCAACCTGGTGCAGGCGGATTACGACAACGACGACCGACTCGATGCTCTGGTCCTGCGCGGCGCCTGGCTCGACGAGCAAGGGCATCACCCCAACTCGCTCTTGCGCAATGTCGGTGATGCCGAAGGAGTGAAGTTCTCCGATGTGACCTTCGAAGCCGGCTTGGGAGAAAAACACTCCCCCACCCAGACCGGCTCCTGGGCTGACTTCGACCGCGACGGCGACCTCGATCTCTATGTTGGAAACGAATCGGGGCCGAAGCGAACCTCCCCGGTGCCGAGCGAACTCTTCCGTAACAACGGGGATGGCACCTTCACCGATGTCGCACCAGCTGCCGGAGTGACCAACAAGCGCTGGTCCAAGGCGGTGGTGTGGGGCGACTACGATGCCGATGGCTTTCCCGATCTCTATATCTCGAATTTCGAGAGCGAGAACCGGCTCTATCGCAACAACGGAGACGGCACCTTTCACGATGTAGCCACGGCGCTGGGAGTGGCCGGCCCCCGTGAGAGCTTCCCGACCTGGTTCTGGGACTACGACAACGATGGGCACCTCGATCTCTACGTGAGCGCCTACGGCGCCGAGATCGCCGATCTCGCTGCCATGCGCACGGGATTACCGATTAAAAAGGAGACCGCCAAGCTCTACCGCAACAACGGAAGCGGCGGCTTCGTGGACGTGAGCAGGGAGGCCAGGGTGACCGGTCCCAGCGCGCCCATGGGGGCCAACTTCGGCGACCTCGATAACGACGGCTACCTCGATTTTTATCTGGGCACTGGATACACCGCGATCTTCCAGCTCATGCCCAATGTGATGTATCACAACCGCGGCGGTAAATACTTCGCCGATGTCACTATTCCCGGCGGATTCGGCCATTTGCAGAAGGGACACGCCATTGCCTTTGCCGATTTCGACAACGATGGCGATCAGGACGTCTTCGAGCAGATGGGGGGAGCCTACTCGGCCGATCAGTTTCACGACGCCCTCTACGAAAACCCCGGCTCCGACAACCAGTGGGTGTGTTTGAAACTGGTCGGGGTTCAATCAAACCGCTCCGCGATCGGTGCGCGAATCCGGATCGAGGTCGCCACCGATTCCGGCCTCCGATCAATCTACAAACACGTCAATAGCGGAGGCTCCTTCGGCGCCAACCCGTTGCGACAAACCATTGGCCTGGGCGATGCAAGATCGATCGTAAAAGTTGATATTCTCTGGCCAGGTCAAAAGGGGCAAGAGGTCGAGGGCGTGAAGATGGGAAGGGCCTGGAAGATTGTCGAGGGGCAGGGAAAGGCCATGCAATTGCCTTTCACCCGGATCACGCTGAGTAGCCTCTAACCGCTGGAGATCCACATGCTTGACGCCGGACAGCTCCCTCTCCTAGGTTTGAAGTCCACTGAATAAAACCCTGAAAGCATGATCTCCTTACCATCCTTCCGCGGATTTGGAGCGAGCCTGATCACCGCGCTTGTTCTCACCCTCACCCTCACCCTTACGTCCAAAGCTGGGAGCCTCCTCGGCTACTACCCCTTCGAAGGAGACTACGATGACTCCTCGGGGAGCGGCAACAACGCGGCGCCTGGACAGAATCCTGGTGAGATCAGCTTCGTCAGCGGTTTTCGCGGTCAGGGAGCGGACATCAACGATCCCGCCGCCTCGGGTGGAGGCAATACAGGTGGAACCATCGATATCCCCATCAATATCGATCCCGGGGCACTGCCCAGTGTCAGCTTTGGTGGTTGGGTCAATGTGGAAACCAACAACGGCTTTCCAGGGTTCATGGCGACCGACAACGGGGGATGGGATCGCGGGATCAGTCTCAACAACAATCAGTGGTCGATCGAAAGCGGCGGGAACGTCAACTCCGGCATCGTCCCGGTGCTGGGGGAGTGGGAATACGTGGTGGGAACCTTTGACGGGGCAACCGCAACCCTCTACCACGGAACCGCCGACGCGGGGAGCCTCACAACCTCCACCACGACGCACGCCGACAACCAGACCACACCGGGGTTGGGGTTCATTGAGATCGGTCGCTATGACAACCAGGACTTCGACGGACAGGTCGACGACATCTTCGTCTTCGACTGCGCTCTAAGTGCCGCCAAGGTGAACGCCATTCGCAACCTGCGCCTCCACCCCATCGACTACTCTCCGGCGGACGCTGCTGCCTTGTTTGATCTGTTCGAAACCGGGACCTCAGGCGCCATAACTGGAGTCGATTGGGCTCCTGCCGCCGGATTGGCGGGTGACCCGGGTGCGGTGATCCCGGTGGGAGTCGATCAACTCCAAGTGATCCTCGATGACGCCGGGAATGGAATGGCGGGAACGATAGGAATCCCCCTCGATGCAGACAACGACACTCTCCTCGATACCTGGGAGCAGGCAAGGGCAGGCAACCTGACCGACCTGGACGGAACAGCCTGGGACGGCAATGGAGCGACCCCCGGACCCGGCGCGGGAACAGGTGACTTTGATGGCGATGGCCGCAGCGACAGCCAGGAGTTCGACGATGGAACCGATCCCACCGATGACGACAGTGATGATGACGGCTCCAGTGACGGCGATGAAGCCACCCTTGGAACCGACCCCCGCGATTCCGACAGCGACGGCGACGGCCTGCTTGACGGGGCGGAAACTGGCACCGGTGTATTCGTTGACGCCAACAACACCGGCACCGATCCCCTGGACCCCGACAGTGACGACGATTTGATCCCTGACGGGATCG